>Ga0058701_10001827_pt1 | contig 15548 bp, 10 predicted proteins | sample AgamicOrMae_FD_97039 | JGI IMG/M metagenome (GOLD analysis project Ga0058701, IMG submission 97039) | Agave microbial communities from Guanajuato, Mexico - Or.Ma.e | ecosystem: Host-associated > Plants > Phyllosphere > Phylloplane/Leaf | place: Guanajuato, Mexico | collected 2012-06-04
ATAGCGCCAAAAACCACAAGCGCCAACGCCGCAAGCGCCAGTCCGTAACCACCAAACGAGAAAAGTCGCAAACGCCAAAGTTCGTATAGGTTAGGTCAAGTTAGGTTCAGTTAGGTTAGGCTAAGTTAGGTTAGGTTACGTTAGGTTGTTAGGTTTGTATAGCGGTTATGAACTTTGGCGTTTGCGACTTTTCTCGTTTGGCGGTTACGGATTGGCGCTTGCGGCGTTGGTGCTTGTGGTTTTTGGCGCTTATGACAGCTACCCCATTTGGTTTAAGGGGAAGGAGTTGCAATCCGACTGCAAACGCGTTATATTGCAAGATGAGTGTAACAAAACGCTCGTAACTTAGGATAGTACCCTAGCCACTTGGGTAGTTGATAATTTTAGCAATAATACTTACTTGTTAGCTAAATGTTACCTGACCTGACCTTAATCTACCATACCCAGTCATATCCTGGGGCAATAAGAGAAAACCTCGCGCAACTGGGACTCATTTCCAAGTAAAGTCTACACAAACGAAACTAGACTAGAGTATATCCAGCCTCAGCCTGGTATATTCCCGCAGATAGGACTTCTGCCTCTTTGAATTGAATTTCGCGCGAAGTACATTCCGCTTCATTAAAACTCCTCTCACTCCTCACTAATGGCAAAAACCTATTTCTACATGGGCAATCATCTATCATGATATCGCCGTATTTATTGATTAATTTACAGACTACGAAACAGTAGTGTTTTCTAGATCCCTCACGATCCTGGAGTCGCCGTGTTGAACAGTAGAATTGGAAATTTTGAAATATAGAAAGATCGCTTCTTCATTTTTAATGCTTTCCAAATGCTGTAAATTTCTCTTGAAGTGTAGCTGGATATGGGGTTTAAGATACCTAGTTCGTTGTACTGGGAATTCCCATTGCAAGACGCTAACTCGATGAATAACATGACAGGCAATAATGATGTCAGTGTTCAGCATCGAGGGAAAAAAAGGAGAAGAGAAGAAAAATAATAAGGATGCGTCATTGTTAAAAAGTGCTAGCAACAAGCAAGGATTGACTGTTTGGGCGATAAGTCTTCAATTCCAGAGCTAATCTATGCTAAAGAGTTCGGCAATAAAGCTTACGTGCATTAGCAATGAAGTTTTCTCTGGTGAAGTGAGATATTGGGAGTGGGAAACCTGAGATCAGACAACAAATATCCGGCAGTTTGGTCTGCGGGAAACGTAGACGCCCTGCAGATGTCTGAAGTTATATGTAAATATTCCGAAATAGAAGTCTATTCGCGGGCATTTAGTTCCAATTTCAAGCTGTAGATGTGCATTTTATAAGCCTGAAAGTTTTCTTTAAAAATATTCAATAACCCTAATTTTTAGGAGGCGGAATTGGACCTGCTAAAGCTGGAAACCTATGCGGATTTTTTTTTCCAGACTTTGATATCAGGTGAAAATCGACTACGAGCGCATGTTCCTATCGAAGAATAGGCGAGAATAGGCCTATTCGGCGCCAGTTTTAAAATCGATTCGAAATCGACTGCTTCTGAGTATCGATTTTTTTCTCTTTGTTCTAGAAAAATAGCAAAGACCCAATCACAGCTCGATCTTGCTAGACGAGTGCATCGTCATCATCGCCGTCGCCGCCGCCGTCGCCGCAGACCTGGCTGCCACCCGCCGTTAGGCCCTTCCGAGGATTTTGGTTCGCGCCAAATTTTGAAAAGCGCGCTGGAATAGCCGCTTAATTCCCCGATCCGGGCCATCTCTTCTAAGAAGCAGTTTGTTGCTGTTATCACTTAAGGCGTACCCTGAATCCACAAACCGGCATGAGACTGAGGTAAGCAACAGGAAAAAAGAAGAAAAAAACTGCACCCAGGAAACATTACTGAAAGCGATTCTAAGGATCAAGCTCTGGGCGATATCTTTCTATTGATATGTTTGCTCATAGGTTAATCTTAAATAATAATCTAATGACCCTCTTCCACTATTTTATCTTCATACTTACAATAGGTGTAAAATCACCTAAAACAGTTTTTTTCTTTTTCTTTTTTACTTATACGCAACGTACGCTGTCGGGAATTTCGGTTGAACAATCTAACATGCATTTAGACAGAGAGACTTAGACGCACGCGAAGACCACGATAATGCATCTTAATTGGAGATCTGGTGTCGGGCGAATACGCAAGTGTGCGTTTGGGAGAGTATAAACTTAAACACACTGACAGATCATCTCAATGTTTTTTGTTGTTGTTTTTTCTCTTTTTTAGTTTTTTAATTGCGAGATGTACAGGCAATCACCCTTTAAGCTGACTTTTTTTAAGCAGCCGCAAAAGTCATGACCCCTGCTTTCATGAGAAATACCTGGAAGCTGGGGTCATGACTTTTGTGGCCCTCTGGACTTTGAACAGGGACCTATAGTCGCCCCACCGTAACCTTAGGCCCAGCGTATTCTTACGCCAACAGTAATTTATTCAGGATTAAGTTAAAATAATACTCTAAATTACTACTTGTACTAAATTAGTAACAACCAATAACAGTTTGGAATCACCCAAATATCTTTATTTCTCTCTGCGTTTGCCAAAAGCGACGAGCGACAAGACCTCACTCCAACATGGGTCAAAACCCGACTGAAACTGATAGCAGGCCTGGCGAAAGCATAGCCTCATCGAAACGGCTGATTGTAAGTTTACATTTAATCGAACCCCTTCCCATGAAAGCAGTTATATAGACTCAAAATTATCTAAATAATAAATTTGACAACATGATTTGAAGAAAAATGGGCGTAAAATATCTCAATTATTGGTAAAGACAATGGAACTACTTTTCCTCCGCCAGGCCTGAGGTTAAGCAGGGGCGACCATGCACTAAATTTGAAATAGTCATTTTTTGACTAATTGATTTAGTCATTTTTAAATTTAGTGTAAAATTGTTAAAATTGACTTAGATTTAGCGGTTAAAAACTTTCTACTATTTTTAGTATTAATATTTTCCATTACCAATATTAGTTTGGTCTCTGAGTCTAAATTAAGTCATTTTTCGACTCTTACCACTTAGCGAGTTCTTTTTTCACTATTAAAATAGTCATTTTTGACTAAAACATAGTCAAAATTGACTGAATGAAAAATGAAAATTTTAGTCACTATTCTTTAGTCAAATTTGACCATTTCACATAGTCAAATTTGACCATTTCACATTTACAGTGTAAACAGAGAAAGGACACACACCCTTACAGATTATGCCCGTCTAGATCTTGAAAAAAAAATCTAAAGGCCGTTGCAGTGCCTTTGCGGTTTAATATTCCCTTTCTTCCTCACGGTAGAACAAACAGGAATCTCTAGATGGAGACCCAGGCATGAGAGACTTGGATGCACGTGTCGACTAACACAATGAGGTTCAGGTGGGAAGCTAACGGGCTGATAGATAACCGTCTCTATTGGGGAGACTTGAGCAGCTCAGTTAATCGCCTCAATGTATTAGAAACGGGGAATTGACGGATGATTCACTTTCTTCGTCGTGGACTTGGTTTCAGAGTTCTCCTGATCGCAGCGCTTCTGGCGCTCAGCGCCCCACTCCCAGCTTCCAGCGAAAGTGCCTCCACATTCGGCCCCACCACCACCACCCCGCCGTCCGCACTTCGCGACCCCACGTCCCCTCCAGACAACTCGCTCCGCTCCAGCTACGACGCCTCCTCGGCGGCCACGCCGAGGGAGACGTCGCCAACCCCCAGCCATGGCGCCCGCCCTCACCCCCAGCCCGAGTGCGAGGACCCGTCTGCCACTGGCCACAACCACTTCGGCTGGGAGGACTACATGGTCCTGGGAACTATGCTGGCCGTGTCTGTCGGCATCGGCCTCTTCTATGCCTGCTTTGGAGCGAAGCAAAAGACCGCAGATGATTTCTTACTGGGAGGGAGCTCCATGGGGACCTTCCCCATGGCGATGTCACTTGCCGCGAGGTAAATATCACTTGCTCATGAATTCGCAACCTGGAAAGAAAATATCACAGTAGCCATGGAGACCTCGACATACTATAGAGGCAGCATTGAGGATGCTAAACCATGGGCGCCGCCATCTTGTTTCCGAAGGTTCTTCGTGTAAGCGACATTGCTTTTGGTAGTCCCATACGAAACAAATGGCTGCCTAATGCCCCCTCTCTAGTATATCCAGGCCTCTAATATCACCAAAAGGGCCCGTAAGGTACCGGTATCAACAAATGGAGTGGGAGATGCTCTTTCACTGATTTGGTTCCCAATTGAGTGAAAATTATCATGTGATAAAGTCATAAGATATTCAAGTCTTTCATATTTTCTGGCTATTTGACTACCTCATGCACCTGAGCCTCTTTCTCGAATGTGTGCGATAAAATAAGCAGTGCGGTAAATTTCACTCATTTGCTGATAACCGCGCCGGTAGTCCAGCTTTGGTTGGTTCCAAATACAGTGTTTTAAGCAGTTTTAAGTGACTTGTTCAAAGGAGACTGATAGACTTTTTATTGATTACTGACTTCTAAATCAGAGGCAAACTTTGTGTTTAAAGTTCATTGGTTGTCAGGCCAAGTGCACCTGTATTAATATTCAAAATTGTTTTCAGTTTCATCACAGCGATTGAGCTGTTAGGTAATCCTGCCGAAATGTATTCCCACGGGACACAATTTTGGATGACTTGCGTGTCCTTTTTCATAGTCATTCCATTGGCTTCAAGACTGTACGTCCCCGTATTTATGACGCTTAGATTAACGTCGTCTTATGAGGTGAGTTTTCTAAAGGGCGGTGTCTTAGTTTTACTCGCAGTTCAGTCGTTGGGACCGAGACTTGGGTCTCGGCCTAAGGGCCACCAAAGAGGGCCCCGACTAAATTTAAACAGATCCTTGTGCATAAACTGACTCTTCTTCTTTTTTTTTACAGTACCTGCAAATGCGCTTTAATACAACTGCTCGCCTTCTTGCTTCTGCGATGTACATTTTTCAAATGGTAGGAAGCATTTCCACATCATTTTAGGCGAATTGCAACTGACTATCATTACTTAAATTTGCAATCATACTAATGTAAAATCTCCGTTTTCAGACATTGTACACTTCAGTGGCCGTGTATGCTCCTGCCCTAGCGCTCAGTCATGGTAAGTTCCTCGCGAAAGTACAGTGGGCCACAAAAGTCATGACCCTTGCTTCCATAAGAAATACATGGTTGCAGGGGTCATGACTTTTGTGGGCCACTGTACTTTCTATTTACCACAGTTTGTTTGAACTTTCTTCAGAACATTTAAATTATTTTTTTAGATTCTTGGTGAACAGAAGAAACTTTATTTTTATTTTTATATATTCATCCAGGAAACGTTTAGTTAATTTAGTGAATTGAAGTTTGTTTGTTTATTTTTTGTTTTTTTTGTTTTGTTTTTAAATTACAATTTAAGGACTGTCTGTCTAATGTCTATTGACCCGACTGCCCCTTTCAAAATGTATTAGGTTGGGTTCCGTGCCTTCAAGTCACCTCCCATTTAAAATGTATTAATAAATTTTATCTCATTTAAAATCCCATTTAAAATGTATTAAAATATATTATTGTGTTGACGTGCGTTCAAGTCTCCTTATATTAATGCATGTCGGGTCAATAGCAACACCCTATTATATACACGGTTTAAGGCAATCCCCAAAGTACCGGTAGATAGAGGGTGGCATACAACACAGACAGCATTATCTTTATTTTGTTTAGAGAACAGGTATCTTGATATTTTTTTCTGTTTATTACAGTTACTGGGCTCAACACCTACATTGCAGTAACCATAGTATACCTAGTCTGTATATTCTACTCCTCGTCGGTGAGACAATTTTTTAATAACGGATGTGAAAGATTTTAAAAAAATGTTACAGTTGTCATCCTGAATTGGGTATTATCGTATGTTTGATTCCAGGGAGGTATGAAAGCTGTCATCATGACGGACACTTTCCAAGCGGCCGTTTTGATCGGCTCGATCATCCTGATCCTAGTGCTGGGAGACTCTGCTCTCGGTGGTCCCTCGTCCATCTGGAAACACAGCCACGAAACCCAAAGGATAGAATTTTTCAAGTAAGTCTTCTCATGGCCGAATCACGGTTGCGAGGAAGATTTGGGCTGACCAGTGAGACGGAGGACCCTGATAATCTCATAAAGCACGGGGGAAGCTCTCCGAACTCGTTGCAACCTACCGTTACCGCACCCCGCCCTAATCCTCGTACTGTCAGCTCATCTCATCTTCCGGCACCCTCTATTAAAAAAACTCGAACTCTACTTAACCTCACATATCTTAATCTAACATAGAGCCCTCTAAACTTAATCGATCTCTTTCTGACCTAAATCTTAACTTTATTGAATCCTTCCAAAGCACCCCAAACCTTATGCAACCCTAAAATATGACTAAACGCCGTCAAACATGAGAAGCTACGAATCACCTAGTATCATCGCACTGAGCGAAGTACGAGCTCCGGAGGATTTTGTGAGATAACGATGCTGCCCGCTCGACACAAGTGTAGTGCATGTTGCCTGGCAATAGCGGAATTCCAGTATTTCCAGCCCATTGTAGGCTACACGCATATCACTCGTGTCGAGCGGGTTGCATCATGCAAATTCAGAAAATCATCAGGGGCTCATAACTCGCTCGGTACTTTCTCCCTCTCTCAAAAATCAGTGAGCAAACACACACTTACACCAAATTTTCTTGTTTTTTTATCAGTATGAATGCCGACCCGACGATCCGCCACTCCTTTTGGTCGGTTGTCGTCGGAGGCACCTTCTATTGGCTATCGATGTTCTGCGCCAACCAAGCATCCATCCAAAAATACCTGTCAGTCGAGCGCATCGGCCAAGTCCGCAGGTAAGAGCCTATACACTCAGTTGAAATTGCCTGTATTAACCAGCAGAACTTGAAAGAGCCATGTTGTTGTTTTTTTCCAGTGCTCTGTGGGTAAGCGCCGCTTTCCTCGTCGCTGTTTTCACCGTCAACTTCTACACGGGCGCCATTTTGTTCGCGGAATACCGGGGGTGCGACCCAGTGCAGACGGGGGCCATCGCAGCTGCAGATGAGCTTCTGCCTCTGTACGTTATGGAGGCCATGGGCCATCTTAAAGGTCTTCCAGGATTCTTCGTTGCCGGTATATTCGCTGCCTCACTCGGGTATGATATACGTTACCAACCTATCTAGAGTCCTTAATAGAGTCCTTAATAGTTAGAGAAGCGCAACCGGCGTACTATGGCTCCTATTGATCAAGCTATAGCGGGCCACAAAATGGCGGCGCGCCTGTATCGGCTGACAATGAGCCGAGCCCTACCGCGAGTGGGGAGTAGTGAGTAGTGGGGAGGGGTGAGGGGCGATCTCCACTGGGCCACAAGATGGCCGCATCTGCGTTTCTCTTACTATAAGGGTCTCTACGCTTATCATTCGAATTACGCGGGTTTATGAGAACAGATTTAAACTGTTTTAGAACCGTCGCGTCGGCGCTGAACTCTCTGACTGCCGTGACGATGCAGGACTTCGTGTCTGCTGCATTCGGCATCCAGGTTCCTGCTGAGAAAGGCGCCTACTACGGAAAGTGGGTTTCGGTGGCATTCGGCATCACGAGTTTCTGCCTCGTTTTCGTCGTAGAGCAGCTTGGATCAGTGCTGCAGGTAAGGAACCAAAACGATGGCAGTCTTCTTTCAGTCCGACCTAGAGAATCGCTATAAGTTAGAGCGAGTCCGTTTATGTTTTCGAACACCCAGACCTAGACCAAAGGCTTAAGGTGGAGGAGAGGCGCTACGCGCATAGATGCAATGCAGGTTGCCCACCTTTATAAAAGTAAAAATTACATGAAAAAGGTTCTTATCTAAGATGGTGAACGTTTCTCTCCGTTGACTCTTCAATCGTCAATGTGATTTTGTGTTCCAGGTTGCCCTGACCTTTAACGGAATGGTTGGAGGAGTTACTCTGGGCTTGTTTTCACTTGGTATGTTCTTCCCGTGGGCGAATGCTAAGGTAAACCATTCCTTTCAAATACTGGTATCTTTGCCTTTCAAGACTTAATTTTAATTCATTTTTATGATTAAGGTAAACAATTTCTTTTAAGCACTGGTATCTTTGCCTTTCAAGACTTAATTTTTTATTCATTTTTATGATTTCAGGGGGCCGTGACTGGCGCTATTGTCGCTTTCGGCGCCGTTATGTGGATCGGAGTAGGCGCTCAAGTAGCCATGGCCACTAATCAGCTGCAAGTTGAGACGTTGTTCCTAACCGTGGACTCGTGTCCATGCCTTAATCAGACTGTTTCTGACACTCTCAAAGACTCAGCGATGGCATTCCAACTAACCCAAGAAGCTTCAAACAAGTAAGTGAAAACGTTTTGAAAACCGTTATTAGGTAGGCAAGCAATCGACACATGTGTAAGGATGGCTGCCTACTCAGGAAAGCTCGTTTTAGTAGCACGTGACTGCTCCTGATCGCGGTTTGGGATATTTTGTGAGTTGTTTTTCTGATTCCCTCGTCTGAACAAGTGGCATGTTTGTGATTGTGTTGTACTTCAGATTCTCTAGTATTCACTGAGCGAGTCTGACCTTGTTGGTGTGATAACACTTGGCGATGAGAAAGCTGCATACCAGAGGCCGTTACAGATGGTACTGCATTATTTTTGCAGCCAGATTTTAATCTGGTTTATGGCCTAACTCGAGATATGGCTTGCTCAAGTTGATCTTTCCTGGAAAATTGCAATTGCTGAAAAGTCCGTTCTGGTTGGGTTGGTACTGTTTTTACTAAGCCTACTCGCAAATAGTCCATAAGCACAGGTGGGAATCCATAAATAGTGTCTTTGGTATCATCTGGTCTTTTTTGTATGGTTCCTCTCTGGGACGAATTGATGTCACTGTGAATTTTTGACCAATATTTATCTGTTGTTGCAGCGTTTGGTGGATTTACAAGTTATCCTATTTGTGGTACTCTGTGATCGGGGCGATGACGACCATCGTCGTTGGCATGGCAGTCTCGATCTTCACGACCCCGAACGACCCATCGACCCTTCACCCCGACCTCCTTTCGCCTCCGATTCGATCTATGCTAGGCATAATTCCCATGGGTCTCAAAGAGAAATTGCATATTCAGGTAACTTATAACAGGAACTACAATACTTGACTAGTTATATGAAGAGTGTGTTACATTTTAGGATTTCCCCCTCATTCTATTTTTCTTTATTTTCAGGAAAAAGGATTGGTCAACAACAATCTGCCCTCACCAAGAAAAATATCTAAAATTATGGCTGAAGGGATCGATAACGTTGCTGTCACGTTGGACGATGAAAAGGTTGATCTGCCTCCTCAGTATCCAGCACTGCACATTTAAATAACTTTTTTGAAGAGCGAAAGCACAGCCAGTCTAGAGAGCAGGCAGAGAGCCGCTTGAGCGGAGAAAAGCAGCTTGAGGTATTTTGATAATTTCGATGGGACGAGTTCAAAAGGGCTATGCAAAGATAACGCGAGCGGGGGTGAACGAATACGTACTTTTAATGAATAACTAGAGCTATTTTAAATGCTGTGACTTTAAATTTTGAACTAAGAACCGTATGCTTTTTGAAATGCCATATTACTGACCGGCAGTAAGTCGCTTGTGTCTCTTACCTCCAGTTGGTGTTAGCACTGACGTATCAACGTGGTAGATTAAGTATTTATTTTTTAACGGAAAACAACTAATAGGATAGCATTGTTGGCTGGCCAAATTTTTGCAGACAGCACTCGTAGAGAAACCTATCCCACCGTTGCATAGTATTATTAGGAGATTTTTCTCCAAGAGTATCTATCGATTTTAGTTGAGAGAAGTGAATAAGCGGACGAGTGCTTAAAATGAGATGGGCTCTAAATGAGACGGCCTGTCACTTAAGTGCCGAGGAAATAAATTTTTTTAAAGGCCCCCTGGTTTTAAAAATCCAACAAAGTATTTTGAAAATAGGAAAAGGACAAGGTTTTTCATACTGGTATACCAGTTTTCTCGTTTCCAGAGAACTTGACTTTTAGTACCGGTATATATTGTAGTTTTAACTTCTGAAGGAAAGTTACGATAGCGATCTAATCGTTACGAACTCCAAATCCCATTCCGCATGGCAGAAGTTCTGGAATCTACATTTGTCTCATTTCTGGCGATGTCCGATTAGGTCACTCCTCCCCTTCTCTTTAGCGTAACTTAGTGACCCTTTTAAAATTTTATAAGAAAAATGAGGACCCAGTATTTGTAATCAAAACTTTTTTCAAAAAGTTTAGACAAGATCTTGTGCTAGTGGCATTATTTTAGAACTTGAGCGTGTAGTAGTTTTAGAGCTATTTTACCAAATGCTAGCGTAGTGTGCTCCACTGCGGAAGGCGATGTTTTGGCGATGCGTGTGGAGGCATGAGTCAAGACCTAGATCCTCCGCTGTGAGATTTGTGAGGGCAAATCGAACGAATTGGAGCTTGTATTAATGGATAAGGAACGTCTCGTGAGGTGACAGCAGCAACCTGCTTCTTGCTACACTTAAAAATGTCCTAATTTAAGGGTTTTAATAAAGTATTGCTAGCGAAATCGTTGGCATTTTATATTAACACTTTTCCAAGTTTCTCCAATATGAACGCTGACCTTATCCTGCCCTCAGGGGTCGAATATAAAATTAATCCGAATATCAAACATCAAACTACCGTAAATCCGGGCGGACCATAATATTTATATGAAGCAAGGAGCTTACACGGTGTGTGACGCTCTCCCCAGATCGCATAAGGCGTTCGGTACACTTTTAGGTGTGCATGTCTCATCAGGCATTGATTAAATGTCCAATAAAGTGATCAGTCTCTGATTAGTTTTCCGGACATTTGATCAGTGTCGGATCAGTGCCTGATCAAAATCTGATCAGACTCCAATCAGGCCGATAAGGCCTTTTTGCATGGGACATTCAATTCTTACTCGAATATTTCCCTCCAAAACGAAAGAGAAAAAAAGCGTGAGGAGGCTGATATTTTTTAATTATTATTATTTATTTTTATTAACGGAAAGAGGAATAGAACTCAAACCTTTAGCTATGGTAAAAAAGTATGGTTTCAAATTGTATAAACAAAAAATTATGGTCTCACACGCCTTTTTTTCCTGACGGTCCACCACGAACCGTTTCGAAGATGGCCGGATTACGTCCAATTATTATTACCGTCTAATTTGACAGGTTTGTGAAACAGCACCGATTTTGAAAACACCTAAAATTATTGCATGGCAGGGGCTATCAAGAGAAACCAATTTTGAAAAATTCCATCAGGTCGGGTCGAGGTGGTTCCCTTGTATGTATGGTAATAATCAATTGATAATTATTTCGGTCTGCATTTGTAAAGACGGTGATTGAAACAAATCACCATTGATCCGACATTTTGGCTACATAGGTAATTCGCAGAAGTCATAGAACTAGATATCCTTAGGAAAAATTGACAAATATGAAAAGATTACGCATGAATTTAATATCACAGTAGCGACGACTAAATTTTCCATTTACAAAATTACGCGACTGTGCCTTTGATAACATTACATTGTTGGGTCAAAATCCTCGCAGATTCTTCTAAATCTTGACATTCCGTTGCGTAATCTTGAGCCCACTTGTCTGTTACCAAGTCCCAGTGATCTTTCTGAAACAGTCAATTCCAGTCGTAAAATATCTCTGATTACACAATCGAGGAAACACCCTACCCACCGAAGAGATTTTAGATCTTGACGACTCATTTTTACCGGGAAATTCCCAAAATACTGAGAGACAAATCACTTGATTGCTGCACGTGTTCGAATCATTGCGCATTGGTTTCGAAAAATGAGTCTTAAAATTCACCGCCCTCCACTTGGAAATTTCCGAAACTTCCCGATATACTATGTACAGTGGCCCACAAAAGTCATGACCCACTGTACTTAACCTCCGCGATTAATGCGAAGTAGTTACCTTCATTCTTGTTAAGAGAGAATTGACTGCCAAGCGGGCTGAAGATAAAGCACTTAAGGCCTTGTCTTTGCCGTCCACAGCTTTCGAGTAGTCCAATGATTCTGTGTACAAGAACAAGAATGCGATTAAATTTGAAAAGCATGAAACTCCGGTGTGACAAGGGCAGGCGACCTCACCTTTTGAGAGTGTGAGGGAAATGTGTAGCACGTCTCGACATTTCTCTCTGTCACCGATCCAGTTGGCTGAATTGACTGCGAGTCGCTGAGCCTTTTGCAAAAAATGTAGAGATTTCAAATGCGTTTCGGGCGTTAACGGAGTCACCGCACCCGTCAACTGCGAATAGTACTGCCATATTTTGTATTCACCCAGAACCTAGAAAAAGAATTTGTGTCAATTGAGTAACTCACTGTGGCACACGATTGTCAATATGCAGTTAGAGAGATTTCAATCCAGTGTAAAAATTGATTTGAAAATATAAACTAAAATTTAATTAAGTAAAATGAAGGGGAAAAAATGAAGGGGGGAAAAATAAAGAATCCAAAGCGAAGAAAGATTCTTCCTTTCCCTCTCTTTTTTTTTCCAACTTCCCACACGCTTAATGAAATGGAGGAAGGACTCGGAGCTTCAATTCCTTCTCTTCGGCCTACTGAAGTTGTTCCTTTGCCCATGTGGGCTAAAGGAAGCCAGGAGATGAACCGTCCTGCGTATTGGCAGGACTGCGAATATTCCTGAGACTGAGTTGTTTTTGGGACTTTGGACGCTGCTTTTTGTTTGTTAACGCTACATACCACTGACGTTAAGCGGCCCATCAACGTGAGCGCTTTCTCCAGCAATCGCTTGGAACCCTTTGCGTCGCAGTCTGGCAGGTCGTTGATGATGGCGTTCGTTAATATTTTAAGGACTTCAACGTCAGTGTGTTTCCCGCGTAAATCTAAAAGGCGGTGATAAGACCGTATAACCTGCAAAATCGAACAGATTTTAACACGTGATTCGTGAACCAGGCACGACACAGACGTTCAGAAACAAAACACAACCTTACCTCATCCATGACTCCGCAGTCCACGCTGACAATCATCACGTTTTCCCAAAGTTTCCAATTTTCGTAGTTCCATTTCAACGCTTCCTGGAGAGCTTTCCACGCTCGATTTTTCTGACCAAGCTTTACGTAAGCTTTAGCGAGGTTATTCCAAGCCTCGAAATTCTGGAAACACGAGAGGCGCGTCAATCAGGAGTCTTTACCCCAGTGTACCGGTACTTTTTCAAAAACTTCAAACATAGGCCTTAATTTTAGGTTCATGTTTATCAATACCCTGTCTCCTGTAAATTTTACGATAACGCGATAATTTACTATATGCTTTAACGAATGCATGCTCAGCATAGGTGAAAATGTGAATATTCACCTAAAAGTTATGTGTAAGACAAAAGGTTGTAGGTTTCCAGTCGATTCCAGTCACTAATATACATCCAAATACAACATTCTAAAACTCTTCAAAAAATTGAAAAAAAAAAAAAAGGAAAAGGAAAATGTTTTCTTTTTAGGGAGGAATATCCGCTTACAGTTAGTTTAAGCTCACTTACAATTAGTTCGCTTTAAGTGAGCAAGCGTTTGTACACGTTTTTAAATTTCTAATCAATCCAAAGATTGCTTCGCCAAATTTTGACCTTATAATCAGAGCATCTTCAAGAGCAAGTCTTGTAAGTCATAAGTACGCGGGACACGCAGCATTTTTCTCTTAACGTTCCTCATTATTTAGCTCATAGTCCGCGAAGCGACAAGCAAATACCTCGTGCCGCAGTCGAGCTGCGAATCCCGAACCTTCTAATCAATAACTAATTAGAAATTAATCAATAAAAAGTAACTTATTAGTAATAGCTAATAATTACGAATTCAACGCGCCGGAGTGTGCGCTTTTTTCTTAGGGAATAGCACGCATTTAGGCTGTCGGGCGACCACTCAAGTCCTTAGCGAATAATTACCTCCGGATCTAATGTACAATATCGTCTGTAAGCAGCCGCGGCCGTTTCCCAGTCTTCTACTTCCAGCGCAGCAAAACCCAGACGAATCCAAACTGAAATTTGGAGGCTGTTCAAAGCCACCGATTTCTGGAAGTGCGGTATGCACTCTGCGTACTGAAATCAAAAATTATCATTTAATTTCACGGTAATTTTTCAGCATCAGTAGACCTCGTTACCTGTTTTCGGCCGAAGTAAAAGTTGCCCCAGTGGCGTTGTGCTCTCCCACTCCTCTCTTTGCTCTGCTCCCATGCTTTCCTGTAGCAATCTACATCGTCCGTCGCATCTCCAAGAAGACACCACATTTTTACCGTTTCCTTCTTCCCGAGTTCCTCCCGTATAATTTCGGCGGCCTGGAAAGAAATAGCTCGAGTGTTGGGCACGACATTTTAGAGGGTAAGGACACGGAAGTTCAACGTCTCGCCTTTAACTTTGTCGGAAGTTCTAAGCCTCTCCTCGAACTTTGTCGGGAGTTCCAAACCCACTTATACCCTAGGTTCTCATTTTAAAATAAAATCAGGGATTCGTCTCCTTCTTTCTCAATCCAAAGAAAAGTGAGGTCGTTAGCACACATACATTAAAATTAGCAGTCAGTCCGAGAGGTTTCCGGCGCGCGAATAATTGTGTCTGAATTTCTGGACGCGGTTTTTGATGGCTTTCTTTGCTCAAATAGCTTAATTAAGGAACTTAGAGGAACTTTCTGCATTAACTTATGGGATGATCAATAGAAGTACCTTATGCCTCAACTGCAATTGGATATAGCATCCGATGACGTCTTCCCATGACTGCAAACGCAGGAAGACTTCGAGTGCGCTGCTGATACAGCCTAGCGATATCAGAAGATTCGCGAGTTCTGTTTCGATCTGCCAACGAGCAGGCAAAGATGACGTAAAGCCGAAGGGCAACCTTTCCGAAACCGGAGGTTCAGTGGCATCAACAGACGTCAGCAAAGTCTGAAATTAATGGGGGAAAATGTTTAGCTTTTCACTACTCCATTCACTCACCCAAAGAGTCATCAGTTGAAATTCTTACCTCTGCCTGTGTCATAGCTCTTTCCACGGTACGGGAATGGTTTCCTTCTAGTTTACAACGGGCTAACAAAGCAGATAACTGCAGACCCCAGAGCCGCTGCTGATCCAATATACACTGCAAAAAGAGCGTTAATTATTAAGTGAAACCCGAACAGCTTTTCACTACATGGCCAATTTTCGTTTATGAAAATGTCTGCGAACAAAGTCAATCTCCACTGTGTGCAAATTTGGTAGAAAATAGCTAGAGAGTTCGGGTTTATTTTTTGCACTGAGTTGATTTGAAGCAGAATTTAAAAGGGTCTTAATATATAATTTCTAAAACCTTTCAAGCCAAACAAGATTGATTTTGAAAATACGATTTAGGAAGCCTTCTAACGCCGTGTTTTCACTAGTAAACCGCACCAGCGTTTTCTTACTTTCCCTAAATACAGCTTGTGTTGAGTTTGCACCGAAACATGTACCGCAGCTGCTTTGGGAGACTCGAAATCTGGAAGAAAATGCGCAGTGCTGTCAGCATTAGAGACTTGATCTGTTTTAACCGCGGCTGAATTTAGAACGACTTGAGATTATCTAGTATTGTATCAGGGGCGGACCCA
>Ga0058701_10001828_pt1 | contig 15547 bp, 8 predicted proteins | sample AgamicOrMae_FD_97039 | JGI IMG/M metagenome (GOLD analysis project Ga0058701, IMG submission 97039) | Agave microbial communities from Guanajuato, Mexico - Or.Ma.e | ecosystem: Host-associated > Plants > Phyllosphere > Phylloplane/Leaf | place: Guanajuato, Mexico | collected 2012-06-04
GTTTTGGCACAATATTTTTAGATGGTTATTAAGTTCCCTCTTGTTTTTTGAAAAGGCCCCGCTACCCTGTTTTTCTTTTTTGTTTTTTGTTTTTTTCACTCCTTTCTTTATCAAAAAGAAACGCGTCTGTTGTAGTTAAAGTTCAATTGACCAAATATCACATTATCAGTTTTAAAGAATTGGATCTTCCACTTTTGTAATCCACTTCTGTCGTTCCTGTGCTGTCTAATCCACTTTTTGTAGCCAAGATGAGCGGATAGGTACAAGACAGATAACCTGACCTAGCATTAAGTAAGTTTCACAGAGTAAGTTTCTGGTAGTATTATGGTTACCTGACGTAACCTAACCTTACCTAATGGTCACCTAATCGACGACACTACTAAGCGGAGGAATAACATAGCGAGACATAGCACTTAACCTAAGTTAACCTAACCTACCGTATATGCGGTTGGATGTTGATCTAAGAATAAATCTCTTCTCTTAAACCCATTGAGTACCTAAAAATTTGTACAGCTAGAGAATCGAATAAGAAACTGCTACTGCTTTTCAAATATGCGAAATCTGCCTAAAACAAAGCGAGTTTGTTATGTTTAAAACACAAATAAGAAAGCCAAGACTTGAACAAAAGAGCGCTTTAAACAAAAACCACAGCTGTAATATCAGCTGATCTCTCCGCTCGAAATATCGATCGCTCGAAATCGCCGTATTTGCTTATCGAAGTGACCGACGGCGGGAACTAAAATTCGTCACGGACGAGCGTCTTTGAGTCGAACAAAAGATTCGGATCGGTTCCCCGTGACCGAATCCGGCCACATCTGCTCCATTAATTACGTCACCGATCCGATATGGCTGCTGCCAATTGATCTAAAACGAAATTGCCTTTGGGATTTGCGCGGATTATGCTCAACAACGTCCGTTTTTCCTGTAGACTCACCCGTTTTCACCAGCAGGACCGGCTGACCTTCAACTCACCTGAAAACAAACAAAAACGAACTGTTAGTCACTGCGAAAATGTTGGGCAAAAATATTGCGATTTGACTGATGTGACAAGGTTATGTTCGTGAATGTTTTCATGAAACTTTTTTTTTAAAAGGGGAGGGAACAAGAGAGACATGATTCGAGGAGTGAAATAAAATCACGCAAACTCTGCTAAACCAAGACGTAGGCATGTTAATAATCGCACTCGATTGGCTCACTTCGAAGTACGGAAATCGACGAGCTGGTGGAACACTAAGCTTCGAAGCCATTACCACAGGTTTTAAATATTTTCTACCTTCTACCTTTTGCTTTCTACCCTTCAACTTTCTACGTTATAATGAGTAATCAACAACCACGTCTGGCTTAGTGTCTCGCTCAGCTGTTGCAGAGCGTAACGCCGATTAGGTTAGGTTAGTTAGGTTACCTTAGGTTAGGTTACTTTAGGTTAGGCTAGGTTTCTAAAACCTTGCTCGACTCTGTTCGTCGAAAGAGTTGGCGAAAAGAAGTCTAAATTTCAACCCTTGAAATCTTGGGGCACACGTCTCAAAAATGAGACGTAACGGCTTGGGCAAATCTAGAATTGCACGAGCTAATGAGAATTGAGGTGATAAACGATACTTCCGCCAAGGTGTGCTGCCGTGCTCATTCAGCCCCAGTTCTCGGAAGAGTCAGGAGTTCGCACCTCAGAGGTGTGACATCTCAGCTGTCCTAGGCCAGGCGTATAGGCACGGCCAGCGTGGGCCTACCAGGTAAGCCGCCAACAAAGGAGGTCGCACAATAGACACAACCTTCTCCCAAATATCTCGATCTTCTTTACTCGCCGTTCGTCACGTAATTGCTTTCATGCGTTCGGCTTTATGACTCTGGAGCGCGTTTGCAAACAGTGTTTTGTCAAGGGGTTTCCTCGACAGGTGTGAAGATTCACAGGTACAGAGTCTTCCATTACGATTTCCATTAAAGTGGGTAGCCATTACAGGACACTATGAGTCCCGCAGGAGAGACCTTGCGCAGGTCCCGTATGCGGGACCGCAGTGGGGTCAACTGCCTGGGCTCTCCTGCCGTTCAGTCTGCCGAAATCGCAGGTAGGCTGTTCGATTCGGAGGACTATCCTTATGAAGACGTTACATCACAAAAGATCCGCCGTGGGATATGGTCATTACACATAAAGAAAGACACCTTGTCATGCCGACTTTTATTGTTGGATGGGAATAGCGAACGTTTGCTGGAATGATTTAACTTCTAATAGGGGATGACTGACTCTGAACGCACAACGGAGAAGAGGAAACCTATAGTGCATGGATTTGAAAGGTGGAGTTTCCAGCTTTTGCGAGTTCGACCTTTTGGTCGGACTTTGCCGTGCGAAGGGGCAAAGAAACCTAATCTAATAATTTAGCCTTGGTTGACCTAAGCGAAGTTAGGTAGACTAGACAATCAGGTTAGTCTCTTTGGTCACACACGCAAAAAATGTCAAAATCACAATTTTCAGACGACGAGTTTTATTGGGTTAGACTTACTAAAAAATTGTAATGGTGACAAGAAAATAGAACAGAGGCGGCAAAAAATAATTGTTATTGCAACAGATATGGTTGCAGTCTGTATAGGAACACATAGCGCGATTGTCAGTGTCACAGATATTTGCTACTCTGACAAAGTCTTTTTTTTGCGTGTAGCTTACAATTAATTCATTACTCATGAAAAAAGAAACATAATTTAATTAACATGAACTACTTAAAAGAGGACTATCTCGAATTGGAGTTATTTCAATAATTACACGATTTCTCGGTCTTTTGAAGAGCAATATGAACACGAGTCGACTATTTCAATATCACATTTAATTTTTATTGCCAAAATTTGCTACCCCTTTACTTATAAAGTGGTATTAAAAGGATTTGATTCACGGGAAAAAAAATACAGCAACGTTGATTAATTCTTATCTCCGACGCGAGTTCGGTCGTCGAAACGAGTTATAAACAAAATTGCAGGTTAATTTTTCATACCTCCAATTCAAGTGATTGGAAAAGTTTTACAATCATTTTATAACACGAGTCTACATCAATCCGAAGACGCGTTTAGAAGGGGAAAAAAGGTACCTCATCACTTCGGTTTAGTGTTCATCTCATTAAAAACTGATTTACGATGTCGAGATGCAGCCGTTGCAAAAGAGGGCATTCCCTGCCTGCTGCGACAGCCTACCTGGCAGGCATCGCGCTAAAGGAAAATACCTGAGTTTCGCCTATTTTTTTCTTCGATCTAGTCCCAAGGTGAGGGGTCCTTCCACAACCAAAACAAGAGCTGACCAAGCAAAAGTGTCGCGACCTAAGTTTATGAATGGCTAGGAGAGGGGGAGGGGGTTGTGAATGGTATAGAGGTGTGAAGGCACACCCGAGGGGGTGGGGTAAGGGGGGTGACCAGGTTGAGGGCTGATTGGATTGGACAAGGGCTCACCGGAAAGGACCTCCCACGAGGACGCAACGTACAGCGGAACCTGTTGACAGACACTGAAAAGACCTCATTCCTTACCGCGGCTACGCGCTCCTTTTAATTGTGTTATTTTAATTGGCTACGCCGAGGTTTTTCGGGAAACCTGGTCCCTCAATCGAACTGTATACTGACGAACGAAACGGATGTAAGCTCGTCCCACAGATTTGTCACGAGAAACGCGCTGGATTTCAAGGTCACCGATACGGAACGGACGACAGCGGAGTTGACGGTCCGACCCTAACCTAACCTCACCTGACGAGAGTTAACCTGTGGTGACATGAAATATCATCTTACCCAAAGGAAAATTAACGTGAAATTCTTTACGCTAAATTATTCTTACCTTAACCCGCCTTAACCCATGACAGCCCAAAGTATTCCCGGCGAGAGAAATTGGAAGGATTTTTCCCATTAAAATACGCAATTTTAAGCTTTGGAAAATGCCTAACTTATTAAATTTTAGGTTTCCAGAGGGATGATATTCTTCAAACTGTGACAATACTGAACTGTAAAGATCCTCTAAAATAGATTTAACTGTTGCCGAACGGGCTGGGCGGTAGTGGGTTAATAATCTGTCACTACCTAACGTAACTTCACCTCACTGTAGGCCTAATATTAGCGTTCATCAAGTAGTTTTAAAAAAGAACATTTAATTGTTAAAAGTTACCGCGTGTCATCCTTGGGTAAAAATAAAACGAAAAAAACGAAAAAAATAGTGGCACTTTATTTTTTTTCGCAAAGTTACGTCGATACGTTGATAAATTAAAAATAAAAAAGAAGGACACACAGACGTTTAGGAACAGAAAAAGAAAGATCTTCCCAACATTTTGAAGGGTCCATGAGCAAAATCCGGTCTAATCTCAAACTCCAGATTTCGCGACGTTACCATTCTTCCATTAACATGGAAATAAACCCATTAATGGGGCTTGTTCATCATTTGCCATCTACTGTTAGATTGCATCATTTTTTAAACATAAAAACTTGTACGATAATTAATAACATTCAATTGGGCGCCAACGATCGTTTTCCGTGGAGGCAAACCGTCGCGGCATTCCATTGTGGACCTGCCGATAGACAAACCAATAATAATACCAGCGAAATTAACTTAGGTTATTAGTCCCATCACAGTAATATCGCCGGAGAAGGACAAAACGGAACCTGTAATACGGTTCGCGTCCCGCCCCAGTCCCAAATCCGCCTGCAGGCCCAATAATTGCAGGATCCCTTCGAAACTACCTGTCCCAAAAATGTGTGTCCCAACTTTTTTACTACTCGAGGTGACTCATTATTTTAAAAAGGAACCCATAAAGACATTTTCCTTTTTTTGGAGTGACTTGCATTTTCCCTTGTCGGCAATACCTTACATAATGACCTTCTGGAGCGGGCGGTCGCAGACGGGCCTAAAGTGATTTTAAATTTGGCGCGCTTTACTTGATGAGGTAATACTTCAAATTAGCTCTCTCGAGTTCTTTTTGGATATCAGAGTTCCACTGATTTGCCATGTTGTTTTGTTGTCAAGGGTAGCGCGCTAAGTTTCGAAGGTTTTTCATTTATCCTTAAGTTCTCTTCAGAGAAAATATAATAATGACTCTGTAAATTATAAAAAGTAGTTTCGAATAGAAATGCAATTATTCAGAGCATCTTCAAACAACTCGTCACCAGGAAACCAGGAGCAATACGAAATTCTTACCAGAAATCGTCACTATCAAAAATATTTTTCAACAGTTGCTGAGTGCTGAATTTGTCTAAAGCCCCTCACAAAAATTCTTGATTTCTGATGCCAAGAAAATATTTTCTTGATAACATAACCATTCTTTTTTCCTTGCATCAAGACATTTTCTTGAATGCAAGAAAAAAAAATTATGGCAAGAAAACAAAATCTTGCGTCAGAAAAAACAAAAACAAAAGGTTTGTCGCTATACCAAGAAAACATTTTTTTGGCATCAGGAAATATTTCTGGAGAGCATCTGATTCTTCGCCTTCCAGATTCGCAACCTGTCTAATATTTTTGAACAAATCTCTTGCTTAGTTGAAAAGTCTCATCAAATAGACGATGATCGGATTACCGATTTATGACTGTCTCTCTTTAATTAATCTTTCTTATCTTGATCCGACTGATTGCCTTTTTTGCGAATGAAAAGCGATGATTGGCAATCGGAGTCGATAAATTTTCCTTTCTTTAGTGCAACCTGAGATTTCCTGGTCTTTTCAAAGTGCTCGCTCCTGTCGGGCTGAGCCGGGCCCGCTAAGGAAAGGATCTGCCACCTTTTTCTTTCTATTCGATGACCTCGCCTAATTCGATCTCACTCTCTCAATTTGCACCCCCCGTACGAATACTTCCGGTCTTTTTTAACCTCAAACGATTTGCTCGCGGTTTTGGGTCTGAACAAGGTTAACTTCCAGGTAAAGACGGTTGTTTCTTATTAACAGGCCCGGCAATGCCGATTCGAAACAACTAAGTATACCTAAAAACAATTTTTTCATAAAGTACCACAATGATTATAAAAAAATCAGCCAGCTAAAGGCTTAGTCTAATATTCAAGTCATTTCCCAAAAGTAAACTGCGCACATGTGAATTAAATAAAACCTCAAAAATTCTTTAAAAATAAAAATATTAAAAAAAATTGGAAAATGCTTTGAAGGTGCTGGTATTACAAGGCTAATGTCTGCTGAACCATGACAAAAAAAACTCAAAAAATAGTTAAAAATTAAACTCTCTCCGACAGGAATCGGACTAGAAAAAACAAAACAATCATCTCGGAAACTGCTTCGAATGTATGAATTTGGGAATCACGATAACGCTAATGTCAGATGCATATTTAAAAGGAATATCAAAACCGATTTAAAAGATAAATTCAACGTTGGATGCTTCGAGGCCCACATCTCATATCGAAATTTTAATTTAAAGCCTTCCCGAAGTGTTTAAGCTTCATTTGACGAGAATATTCCGGTTGACTGCAAAGGAAGAGAGGCGCACGAAAAACTCGTCCAGAGCCTAGTCATCGTTCGGTAGCGAGTCCCTGCACCGCTTTCTCAGGGAGCTCCTTTTTCCACGAGGGATCCTCCTCAAGGACGACTTGACTGGAGCTACTCAAGGACGACGTCGACGTCTCGGCCTAGGGCCGCACCCGGACCTGGCCCCATGACGGGCACTTTCCTCACCGTCACCGTCGACGCAGCGCGGAGCGGCACGCCGGCGCCGTCTGCGGTTTCCGAGCAACTTACTTCATTTACAGCACCACCTGTCCCTGAACCCTTTCCCAAACTGGGGCCCCTTGAGGCAGTCGTCTATACTGCGCAGCGCAGTAATGTTCAGAGAAGAATTTTCCAACTATTGTGTTCCACCTTTTCGTAAGCTGACTGGAGTGTCAGCGAAGCGACACATAATACACGTCATCTAGCCTTGATTAATTCACTGAGAAAGAAGGGTTTAGTAAAGTTAACAGAAAATTAGTAAAAATAACTAAAAAGTGTGAAAGCCAAACTTTGCTAGTAAACGCTAACAGGTTTGCTAGTAAACGTTACCGTTTCAAAATACTGTTTTCAGTAACGTTTACTGGCAAATCTGATAACATTTACTGGCCGCATTGGCTGTCGCTTTTTTGAGGCATTTTTTTTGCAAACTTAACTGACACAGCAACAATAATCTAAATACGCACTACCCCCGTATAATTTCCACACCCAATACAAGTACGAGCTCCTTAAAAAGATAGTGTTTTTACTGTGCGAACTTAGTTCCAGGATACGTTTTAGTCAAGGGGGGTCTGGATACCTCATAAAACAGGACTAAATTGGAAAGTGTTCATTTTTAAAAAAGGAAAAAAATTCAAAAAAAATCACAGTTTTTATTTAAGGCAAATTTGTTAGTGATGAAAGAACTCTTCCTTCAAAAAAATACAAATTAAATTTAAGAAAAATAATAAAAAACTAACAAGTTAACAGTAAAGCAGGTAGGGAGGGCAATGTATGTAGCCCGGGGGCGTAGTCTGGTCCGATAGCAAAAGGAGCCCCACGTCACTTTAACGCGTTAGGCGGCGGGGGGTCACTCCCACCAACCATTTTGATATCGGGTCCTTTGTCGGCGAGTTGGTAATTTGTCGGTACCGAGGTGTTAACCTCAAGCAGGACCATAACAGCATCCCTCGAATATCGTGAGCGGGCACAAAGACGCGGCGAATCCTTGATTACCCCGCCGCCCTCCCTTCCGCCTGGCCTTTGATTCCAGCCGCCCCCGTCTGTCTAACTACGGTAAGCTTACACGTATGCTCGCTGATCTGCAACAATCATGACTGACAATCTGAATCGAGGCTTGCCATTTCGGTTGAGTTACGTGGGCCCGGCGAACAGCTGATAACTTCATGAAGCTATTGCTGATTGTTTGGGTCTTTAGTTTGTTTCGGGTCGGATGGGTCTAGGTTCAATGGAATAAAGAACGCAATTCAGGAGTAACATTGCAGAGAAGACCCTGTTTCAATTATTTTTACGAAGAGTTTTGCATTAACCCACTACCGCCCAGCGATGCCGTTCGGAAATTATTTATTTTAGAGGACCTTGTCAGTTTAGCATGGTAGCAATTCAAAAAATATCATCCCTCTGGAAACCTGAAATTTAATAATTAAGGCATTTCCCAGAGCTTGAAATTGCGTATTTAAAAAATATCACCCTTCTGGAATCCTGAAATTGAATAATTTAGGTATTTCCCAGAGCTTAATATTGCGTATTTTAGTAGGGAAAAATATCCTTCCAATATCTCTTAAGCTAAATTTCACTCCAAAAGATGGGCTGTTCTGGGTTAACGTAATTGCGCCAAACCAAGGTTCCAGAGGTAATTCCTCACAGTGTAAAAAAAAAAAGTTGAACCTGGGTCGAATATATCTTCTATGAAGGTAAGAATGAGCTTCGCTGTAGGCCATCAAAAGCCATTTAACAGAAGCAGATACCTAAATAAAAGCTACCAGATGACCAGACTTAACAACCACAAGATCAACCGATAAAACCGTGATATCGAGATAAGAACTGTAAAAGCCGTCAATTTAAAGAGACATAAGCTTGGCTGGCGACATGAGCAATAAACCTCGAGAAGAGACCTTTAGTGCGAGGGTGAGCACAGCGGATCACCCTCGCACTAGATGTTAAGGCAGGTCCCTAATTAACTGGACAACTAGGGCCTCGCTTCACCAAGATCAATTCAAGATTTTTTTTAGAAGGAAAAAAAAGGGTGAATGTCACAAAGTTTTTAATGACTTCAAACAAACGGGGTTAATTTCTTAGGCGGGAAAAATTATTAAAAAGTTTCATAGCGCTTTGTTCTACTTTCAAAGTTTCCGGTACTGCTAACCTATTGAGATTACGAGGCTAAGAAAAGCCTTTGACTGGATTAATTATCGGCTGGGATATTGTACATGGATAAAATAACGTGTTTGAGAAAGGTGGTGTTTAATTTTAGCCATACAAAATATCAAAATTTTGCGAAGAATACAGTGTTATGTTGAGAAGATATTTGTGATTCAAGACGCGCATAGATATTAAAATAAGCTTTATGAATATTTTTGAAAAACTTCAATAGACCCAAATCACAATGGGAAAAGGTCTCATGAGTTTCAAAACTCGCCTTGCACGGAATAATATTTTCAAAATGAGCCAACCAGTTTTGCTAAAGAACACTTGATTAACATTAAAAAACGAGTTTTGCGGAGAGACTCGGTCATAAAAATAAAAATCAATAAAAATAAAAATCCATTTCGTCTCACAGATTTGGATTTTGTTTACAACTATGGATTTCGTAATCTAACCTCTGAAATGTCTCATGGTCTAACGCGAGAAGACGTTTCCACAAAAACACTCGACATAATTTCAACAAGTGCTGTCTCTCTGGCATCTTTATTTACACGAAAACGTTTCTGGGAACAACTCTGACATCCTTATCCACACCGAGAGAATTCCGTAAGTTGGCAACCGACAATAAATTCTCCGCGAGAGAAGAAAAAACTCACAAGGAGTAAATAAGGACTGGTCAGCTTATGGCGTTTCGAGTCAAATGGGTTCCTACACTGTCAAAAAACGAGTCGACAGAGGAAAGAAAAATGGTTTGACAAGTCATCGTTGTCAACGCGTGTCAAAATGCTGGAAGCCCAGATTACCTTCAGCAGTGGTGTACAGTGGGCCCATGTATTTCTTATGGAAGCAGGGGTCATGACTTTTGTGGCCCACTGTACTTACACAATAAAACGTGACCTCCACACATGTACCACTGCACAAAAAAGTGACAAGTCTCTTTGGAAATTCTATAAACGTAAATAACAGATATTTAAACTAATTTTTTGAGAGCTCAATTTCTTGTTTGGCACCTATGATTTAAACCAACTAGAATATTAATCCACGTACAGACGGTATGACATTACTTTTCCTCCTTTCAACGTTAGGTTATTTGGATCAACCAATCTTTCCTTTGCAAACATATTTCGTTGCTTAAGAAAGCTTGTCTTATTGATAATGACTAAATAACTTATCCAACGCATACGAAGACTGCACAGTAAAAAAAGCTTACAGCTTTTATTATTTAATTGAAAAAAGCGTAGGCAACGTTCAATATTTAAAATCCTGAACTCTTATTTGACTGCCACCAATTCTACAACTCTGGATCGTCGATATCGAAAGAATCGAATGATCGATTGTCCTGCCAGAATATATTTGTTTAAAGGTGGCGGGCTTAAAAATAACTCACCATGAAACATCCACGATTAAAAAACAACAAAAAAACACGTTTCACTAATAAAATTTGATTTTCACTCCACTTCACTACACCGTAACCACACGCACACGGCACTGCACTGGAAAACCAACACCGATCTCTCCGGCTGAGAGTCACCGCTGCGACTGATCACTGATCACTGATGTTGGTTTGGTGGGCTCCTCGCAGCGCAGCGCTCCGAGGTCCTCCTCACGACGGGAACTGGGCCTTCTTCTCCGGTGCCCCCCCCCCCTGCCCCCTCCTCTCACCTGAGCGGTTCCCTCCTCTACCTGAGTTGGGTCTGCACCTGCGGAATCCTCAAATGCATCCTTTTTTACTGGCTGCATGTCATTCACATCCAGGTGCCCATTCGAGTTTTGGGTTGAAACATAATAACCGTGCGTGCAAGATGCAAGGTGCGAGCGATTATTAGGTCATAAGCATTCCTCGTGTAACGGCCCGCAGTCATTTTTGAGTGAAATCAGCTGCCCAACTTGTCTGCTAAGGAAAATCTAGGAGTGTGGAGATGATTTTTTTCTTAACTATAGTTAATTTTATGATGGAAACCACTTTGTTTAAACAGGGTATATGTAACCAACAGATCAATAAGACTCGTTCAAGAACAGAAATGGGTACTTTTTCTTCGATTAAAAAGAACAAATGTGTACTCCAATCAATATCGTTCCATACGTCGTTTCCAAAGAACTCTTATAAGAGCTGTCATGAAACAAGCAACCAATGTTGACTGATTAAACGAAATGCGAAGCGAAAATTTCACGTTCTGATTTAAACTGACGAGTCAATTGAACTGTTGTTATACTCTCTAATTGTGAAAGGAATTCGCTCGTTCGAACCAAAAATTGTAAAAGAGTTTTTAAAAAAGTTTTAAGAAGTATTAATTCAAAAAAAATGTGATACTCGAAGACCATTTGAAAATATATTAAGTCTCTACAAGTTTAACCTCCAAGCTTGAAAACAAGCATGAGGTCACCTAAAAAGGTAAGTTTTTTCGATAAACTTGTAAAGAGCTGTACAGATCAATGGGCAGCTCTCTTTGTGAGCCCGTTCCTTTGATATGAAACGAGTATCATCTTTTTAGAGAGCTGTTTAAAGCGTACGATTTAAAATGTTCATCCGGGAAGATCGCACGGCTCCGACATGAGAGCTTGCTCAGCTCATTCGGCGAAAATCGCATTTTACAATCGCATTTTTGGGCCGTTCAATTAAATTACGAAGTAACCAGCCACGTTTTAATTCTTTTTTAATGTCTCCCGATAAATTTCAATCGTAATAACTGGGAATTTCAAATAAAAAATTTCGGCCAAAAATTGAAAAAAAAGGCAAGGGGGGTACCCCTAGCGTTTTTTTAAATTTTTGGCAAAAAAATTGTTTTAATTTTTTAATTTTTAGGATTGAAATTCATCGAGGGATACTAAAAAAGGAATAAAAACGTTGCCGGTTGCTTCGTAATTTGATTGAACGGCCCGAAAATGCGATTGTAAATTGCGATTTTCGCCAAATGAGCTGAGCAAGCTTTCGTGTCGGAACCCTACTGCAAGGGTTAACATACCTTGCTGGAATTTCGTTCACCATATATTGGGATTTCAAGGATTTCAGAAGGATATTAAGAGGAATATTAAACGTGGATATCAAGAGGACATAGACCGAATTTCAATAAGCAAAGTTCGAAAAGCCATAAGCTATTTAACTTTTTAGGGCACTTTCTATCTTTCCCCAACCTTCTTCCCTTTGCCCTAAACCTACCGAAACGAGTCAGCATCTTTACTCATCAAAAGTAACATAGTTTATGGACAGTCCCTCTAGATAAATATCTCGGAATGAGTCAATTACATCACTACTTCAAACCCGCTCACCTCTCAAAAAAGACCAACCTAAGCACTTTCAGCCCGAGTAAACCATTTTCAAAACTGACTTGAATAGTGACATCAAGCAACAATCCCACTTGATTTAGGTCAGGACCGTAGAGGTCCCCAGCTAATCCGCTATTACCACTCATAAGACGAAACCTTTTCCTGCGACAAGATCATCTTGGCCGACTATAAACACATAATTCACAGCGGCTACTAAACAACTCCTTTAGCAGCGATTTATATCTCGAGTCCAGAATAAGAAGTAGGCTTTCCAAGCTGAGCTTGAATGTGACCATGCACACGGTGCAGGTGTGCTCAACACTGCCCAAAGAAACACCGCCACTGGCCCAAAAGTATGGGAAAAATGCCCAAAACCTGAGCACCTGCCCTTGGACGTTCCCAGCTAGCGACCGACGATTTCCGAATATTGCCGAACGCTTAACTAGAGAAACGAACGGTTCACCGACAAAACTGTCTATATCCTGTTTTACTTCATCTGTTACTACACTAACATCTGCCTCAAGCGTGTGTTTAAATTAAACGGGAACTGAGAAATTTGGTTAGGGGGAATAAGAGTAGGATCAATTTCACTTAGGTCGGATTGTCTGTCCATCTCGCTTTAATCTTCTGAGTTTATGGGCATCGCTTTGTTTCTGTCTCCGTCCGGCCTAATGAAGCACCTATAGATTCTTCATCTAAGGCTGTCTTTTCTTGAGAGAAACGGTCATAAATGAGTGCTTTTGTCTTTCCGAGGGGAGGCGAGGAATAAGTAAGTGGGGTGCGCTTTCAGAAATGAGATGGATTTTTTGACGAGGCTTTTTAGACAAATAAAAATGCATTCATTAAATTATGATCACGGGTCCAACTCGCTTGGTCCCGCTCGTATCATTCATGTTTCGTTACACTTGGAGGAGTTTTTAAAAACCAGGTAATGAGGTATTTCCCGCTTGCCAGCCTAGCTAATTAGACGGTGATAAAATTGTTCACATCTTGAAACATTGCACTCAGGGCGGTGTTGCTGTTTCAACTTTCGCTGCGACCCTGGGTTCAAAGATTATATTTCCTACCATTTGTGTACTACCTGGCTTCAACCTAATGCCACAATAAACTCAAAAAAAAACACCGCGTACGTTTATTACCTTAAGTCTCCCTCCGGTATGACCAACTTATCAGTAAATTAATGACATTCACTTTTCGGCGGCAGTATACCGATGCCCAGAAATATGCGGTATCAGGCTTAGATGTCCTATGCCAAACGCAAAGTAGAACATAAGAAATTAAAAAATGCACAAAAAAAACACTGAGAATGTGGGGGCAACTCGTTCCCGAAATATATTAACTTTCCTTTAGCATAACGTAATTATAAACAGTGAAATGAACCTAAAATATTCCAATTATGGTCCTTGTCTACTTTCTAAAAAAACTAAGCGACCTTTTCATCTAGGCGGTGTTGTGAACAACCATGAGATTTCTCGAGAGTGATGTTTTAAAGATTTAATTTAGCGTGTAAATAAAGGCCCTGCAGCTACCACTATACCTCCATTGTTTTAATAGAAAACAGAACATAACCATTACAAATCAACTCCAAGAACTCATTAAAATCTTCCCAAGCATCAGCTACCAATTACCAAAGCAAGCGCATAACCCTTCTGAAACTGAATGAAAAAGTAAAACCGTTTTCCAGCGCTCCAACTGGCAAATTTTCCTAAAAATTAACCAGTTTTCTTAAATTAATCGCAAAATGTTACTTCAACTAAAAGAAATTTCATAATCTTAATATTTTTTCCACTCTTATTTTTCCATATTTTAAGTGGTAAATATTGTGCGTTTTTTTCACAGCGAAAACTGGTAAATCGTTCAGTTTGTACGTACAATTGTCAGTTTTGCTTGTCGGAGTCAATTTTAACGCTGGTGTGATTCTTAGGGAAGAAAGAAAAAAAAACGGATGGGGCGTTTATTTGAAACAGCATCTTCATATGATACGTTAAAATATCAAGTTTACTCGGTAGCCTTGTATTAAGATGGTTGTTTAAGCGTGAAAATACGTATGAAAAATTCATGAGGTAAAACTCGGAACCGATGTTTTGCGAAAAGCTCCGGATTGAACTTTTAAGATGTTTCTTCGGCTACCTGAAAGCTTCAGGATAAGCTTGAATTCTTTATGTTAGAAACAAGTCACTTTATAAAGGTTACCACCTAACAACTAAAGTGGTAAAAGAATCGTGATAATTTTAACGACCAACGGTTTAATTATATAATTCAAAATGTCATCCGGAAAATATCTAATTTGAATTTCCCTATACTTTTGAACTAAAAAGAGGAAGCGATGCATGAATCCATTAAGGACCATTCATGGAAACAGCTGGTACACTGATTAAAGCGGTGACTAAGGATTCAGCATAAATTTGGAAAAGTTAAAAAAGGCCTGGTTAGGCAAATCTGCGTTATCATAACCTCAAAACTGAATGCTGGGGTCGTAACTTTAAACAAACAAATGACAACCTCATATTATATATTGTTTAGTTATAAACAGTTCTAAAATCAAGAAAAGTGTAAAAAAAATAATAAAAAAATTCTTTACTCCTAAAATTTCGCGAAAAGTCAGCGTTGATGAAGTATCTTCGACTGCGATTTTTAAGGGCGCCCGGGCCGCCAAGGGCAACTTATCCCGATGCCTAAAAGGCGGAGAGAAAGAGGTTTAGGGCCAAAAAAAGGTAAAAGGAGGCGCCGACATGCTGCGAAGACATACATCAATTCCACTAATGACAAGGGATGAGGTAAACATACAAGGGGAGGTTTAGGGCAGGGGGCGGGGAGGGGGAGGTAGGGGGCGTGCCTGGAAACACGGGACAAGGGAATTCATTAGCTTTAAGTGTATACTTTATTATTTTTGAGGGCAACCTTTTTCTTTAGCGTTGATTACCCTCATTTTCTAGGATGCGGCAAAATGTACGGGAATTTGCAATTGATCTTGTAGAAGCCGCCTCGAAGAAAAGGAGGAAGGTCCTTATTGCAGAGACGCCTAGGAAATTGAACGCTGATGCTGGGAGGCTGGCCTAACCTCAACAGGTAAGCACATTTTTTTAGATAAGCCCGTTCTAATTGGATAGCTAAAATGTGGGTCACGTAAAAAGGACTATCAACTTCAGTTCTGGTGGCCGGGGAAACTGGCGAGTCTTTAAGTCACAAAGAATTATCGCAAAGCGTTTTAAGCAATTTTGCAAAATACAGAAATATTATGATTAAGATACAAATTCAAAGATTTGAATTAATAAAATTAAAAAATACAGCTCCTACCGCATAGCCTCTAAACATATAACACAGGAGACTCATAATAAATTTAATCCGTCAATTCTACTCGCACGCCAATATTATAGGAGGACTTGAATGCAACCTAATGCATGTTAAATGGGAGGTGACTTGAACGCACGCGGAAACCAACACAATACATTTTAGATGGGGCAGCGTGTGAACAGTCAGTTCGTAAATA
>Ga0058701_10001829_pt1 | contig 15544 bp, 7 predicted proteins | sample AgamicOrMae_FD_97039 | JGI IMG/M metagenome (GOLD analysis project Ga0058701, IMG submission 97039) | Agave microbial communities from Guanajuato, Mexico - Or.Ma.e | ecosystem: Host-associated > Plants > Phyllosphere > Phylloplane/Leaf | place: Guanajuato, Mexico | collected 2012-06-04
ACAAAATAACAACAAGTATTACATTTTAACACATGAAGGACATATGATAAGACAGCAGCTATCGCTCCGGTATTGGTAGCTGAAACAATCTCTTAACTGGGTTGTAAAGACGAGAACAGTAGTATTCTTCAGGACTGTTTGACTACCCAGAATAAATATCGAAAGACTTTTTAAGGAAGTTCCTGAAAATACGTATTTTAACTTTTCCAACAACTACCGATATTATCACCGCTTTGATAGATGCTAGCTTACACGGTACAGTAAATTCGTGAAAAATACCCGATCGATCTGAAGACAGCGGAACTTATTCACCCGCCTCGAGTATTATCGATGCACTGGCGGGTATTACCAGAAATCTACAGTTCCCAATACTGCGCCAAAACTCCATACAACCATTTCTTGTATGGCTTTCACCATTCCAAAGAAATCAAACTTCCTCTAGCAAAACGTGGAGAAAAGAAACGAGGCCCTAGATACACGAATATCTACAGTTTACACTGAAAACTTAACCTAAAACGGTTGAAATAAAACAGACATATTGGTACAATCAGTTGGAAAGGCACTGCCAAAAAATCCGATAATTACATGAGTACAAACCTTATCATATTGGAGGCAAAAACGCTTTACAGAACATTTTGATTGAAAAGTAGCGTGGTGCCCAGCAACTTGTAACATTTTGGTTCCAAGATTTCCAGGTATAAATCTCTTTCCTCAGTCGTGGTCAACTTTCCGACGCGTCCACGTCGACCGATTTCATCTGGACCTGCGAAATTCGTCGAATCGCTCGTTCTTCTTGGCATTGCTAGACACCTTTGCAGCAGACACTTGTTCAGGACAACGAAGGTCTACCGATTCAATAATTAGAGAGGATTTTGAAAGGTCTTTAAATGTCTTTAACAACGCAAAATAAGCGCACAAACAATAAATAACAGCAGTCAAAATAAAATAAAAACGAACGCGCTACGAAGAGAAGGCCGACGATACTATTCAACGATATCACACTAGGTTTAACTTAAGACCCTCAAGTGAAAGATAAGCGAGCTTTAGAGATAAGAGCAGCTGAATAGGCTCCTCGTCCAACGAACCTCTAAAGGAAAAGCGCTACACGAATCTTACGGTCGCACTGCCATAGCTCATCTCTCGCTTGAGCGTCTTTAGGTTTCACATAGAACACAGAAGGAAGCGCCACTATAAGACATTTACTAAACAGAAGACTTCGTTCCTAGATCTTGTGCCAACGCGAGTCCCAAAACTTTTGTTCCATTTAAGAGCGCCTGCCCGAGACTTTGCTTACAGTTCTGACAATCACTGCAAGACAAATGTATCCGTTTAACTGAGGAGAGCTTCCAAAATTTTTAACAAGATCGGCCATATTCTGATTAATCATGGAACAAGTCATCCTCTCTTTGAGACACCATCGCGAGTCTTGGAGGTTCCAATACACCTGTGCACTAGCGAGAGGCGAGGCAGCATCATATAAAGTGTACAAATTTGTATAAGACAATTATTAATCACGTCATTCACAACTAGACACACTGTGAAATGCTTATCTGTATACATCTTGAATATAACTCGGACAACGACATTCATGCAGCAAATGGCGTTATGATTATGGCGTAAAAAAAGAGATTTAGACAGAACGAAGTTATACGATAACTGGTATTTCTTTTAATTAAGGATTTTGACGTGCATCAATGTTGCATTAAGATTTCATCCGAAGACATCAACTACGAGACTTCCAGAATTTACGAAAATCTTTTAATAATTCGAATCAAGTTAACAATTTTTCTTTTCAAAAACTGGTTTCTCATGTTTTCAACATACGTTTATCACACTAAACAACTCCGGGGTTCCATTTAGACATCAACTTTTAACTAGACGGTGCGGTGATTTCTTGCACTCAGAACAGCACCCGAGGTTAACAAATAAATCCATAATCCATGGCCAATTTACTCATACCGCATAGAACCCTGAAATTCTAAACCTTTATAGCCCCATCAATTAGAGGGCTTAACACTTTGAGACGACATTTGCGTAAATGCGTTCATAAAGCTATTGTATATGTGAAAACTAAAAGCATTGACAGAATGCAACATAGAGAACAGCTGAGATTTCTGATATTGGAGAGGTTATACGTGGACAAAAGTCCCGTCGTGAGATTTTTGATTTGCTTCCTAAAGGGAATTGAAAACTAATATGTAAATGGACCTTCATCATAACCTATTTATTGACAGCGTCAGTTAAGTTCACATGAGTATTCAAAACTTACAAATGGGAATCCGTTGAGTTGCCACGCGGTAAACAATGATGAAGTTCTTACGACTACGCTCAAGCTAAGTTACAAAGAAAAATGCTAAGTCAGAATACTGGTCGTCTTCCATACGAAATATCAACACCACTTCGAAGAATATCGTTAACTCAAAAGTGAGTAAGTCATACATGGTAGCGAGGTCCCGAAAATACAAGATTAGGTCTCTATCTGCGTCCATTTGTGAGGGGAATGCTTGTATTGGTGGAAACATTCCATGGACTCTAAATCAAGTTTCAAGTCACTTGGACGATGCTATGTACCGGATACACCTCGTTAAGAATCAATTACGTCGAGACGATCATCAGAAAACGTGTGAAAATTGCTAAGGCACTTGTCAGCGTTCAACCCCCTCCCCCCTGCAAAGGAAAAAAACCGAGAGTAGCTAATGACACGGAATTTTCGCGAGAAAATCCAGTTCACACAAAATTAAGACGCGACATCACAATGTACTAGCAGTCCAAAAGGTATTGTCCGGTTCTAGTGGTGCAGGAAGGCTCCGCCTTATGTGGAAATAAATTGGCCACCGCCTTGTAGTACGACCAGGACCGGACAATACCTTTTGGACTGTTAGTACACAACGTAAAATCAGGATCATACTCGGTTTGTAAATTATGCTACACCCATTCAAAATAAATAGAACTTAACTTAAAATTCCTCGAACAAATAAAAAAATGCAAAGACAAAGTTCTCCACGGATGACTTCAACGAAAAAGGGAAAAGACCTAGAGAGACTTAAGACCCCTTCCCGAGGATAAACAATTGAACGAACAACTCGTCGAAACCTCTAGTCAAAGAGTATAAGAGTCGAATTTCGAGAAATGCTTCAAAAGAGCTATAACTTTGGTATTTAGATAGAGATCAAAAAGAACTGCTTCCACCGAGTCGACCAACCGCGTTTAGGTGCAGAAAACTTGCCACAAGAATGAGCGAGCTTTCCGTCAAAGAAATAATCGCTCCATGAGAGAGAAAAATGAAAGTCATGTTGAAAAAACACGGTGCAAGTATGAAACCACAAATACAGCTTTTGATCGGTAAAATGTCTCCAGCATGACTATCTAAGTGAAGACACAAAATGAACTAAACCTGCTTCATTACTGTGGATAGGTAATAAACATTTGAAATCTATACTAATGCAATGACATGAATAATGTACAAGTGTTATTTGATTCATACTGTATGGTCCATTTAGAATGATTAACCACAAATCCCATTCTATGTGTTTGAAGGCCATCTCAACTCTTACCTGCCCTTCCCTAACTCAAGGGTTCCACATTTCAGATTAAATGGTCAATCAGAAGATAATTGACTTGTGCTAGTGTTCAGAAATCAGTGTTGAAGCCAGATATAGTTGCAGATACCATGACCTTCTATTGCACAGAACCAAAATTAAATTAAAATATTCTTGTTACCATAGCAATCTATGCGTCAACATGCACACCTTAGAAACACAAATTCAAACACACCTTAACGACTTCTAAGCAATCACTCAATTTTTTTGTAATGTTTCGTAGATTCTTTCTTGATGTTTAAGAAACAGGAGAGTCTACGTGTCAATTCGCCTCATCAGAGCAAAGAAAGCACTTCCCAAACCTGTTAAGACAACAGAAAAGACCAGGGTCAGAAATGATGGTAACGAAACGACCGGTAGAGACTCTTCCGTTACATACCTGCTTCTCATTTCCTTTTGCTTCTTTCGTCTATTTCTTTTTGCTGTTGGTATTTCGTTGTGGAGTCGAAGGACGTCCAGAATTTAATCCGGGATATTGATATTTTGCCTTCTTTTCCGACGGCTTCAAGATCTGAACAAAACAAGACACGACAACTTAGTGTGCCGTATCATGAGAGTAGGGCGCCCTACTCTCATGGCCGTATTTGTACCGGTGAAGGCGGATTGTTCGTTTAACTACATACCTGGAACGAGCACATCAGTGTTTCATCAACAGACATCATTCCACCTGCGTTGTCAAACTCCCCACAATAGTTGGGAGCGGAAAATAAAGTCACCAACTGTCTCTTGGCGAAGAACTCGTAACCATCTTCGACAACCTACAACACACGAGATGATAGAATGGTAGCGTTGGACAAGTTCGATGGAAAAACAAACAGATCATCATCGCAACGTCAATCAACGAATACCCAATCTACACGACGATTTCAATGGCGGAAGACGCATATACAGAACGGCTAAATTAAGCCGTGGGTCACAAAACACTAAAATTGATTAAGCCAGATACTGCATGCGTTGCTCTATTAGTCGATTTTAAACGGACCGGAAGAGGGGGCAGTTTGCGGCCGGGAGGTTGGAGGGAATCGCGAACATTTTGCATTCTACTTTTCAAGCCCGCCACCTTTCGGAGAAGGGTTTTATAGTTTCGCGTGAGTCCGTTTATATGTATGCATCCTGTCGTCGCTCCGAAGATACTGGTCGAAAAGTAACGTTCAGCACATGATATCGACAGGAAATCGTCCCCTGATGACGACTAGGTGGCAGCAAATCTCAAATCTTGTAAGTCGTCCGTCATTTTGAGTTATTCAAGAAAATTTGCTGGAATAAATAGAGTAGTAAAGTGCACAACTTTGTCTATTAAAATACTATCTTGGGTTGCTGAGGCGGGCTTTTTAATCGAGCTTTCAACTTTTTATAGTTTAAAGGAAAAGCACTCAAAAAGAAGTGGCAATATTTTAGGGCGACTTCACTTGCATGAGGACCGATTAACGTCCGCAGACATGGTAAAAAGTACATACAAAAAAAAAATATCGGGCCGGCACGCCCGATTTTTGACGCGATAGATCAACGAAATGAGCAACCGACAACAGTAAATGCCATTAATAGTTCCCCAAAATAATCCACACCATAAAACGTTAAAAATTCAAGTGTTTGGCTGAAAATTCCAAATAAAGCAAAGCCCTTGGTTTTACAAATTTTCGGGCCGAATTCTTTGAATAAAATCTTTATTTTTTGATGATTGGATCTGATTAAGAGACACGAACAATGGTTAGAGCAGTCTTGCTCAATTTGTTGATTTTAAAAACGGACCGGGAAAGGCGGCAGTTCACGGCCGGGAGGTTGGAGAGGAAGGCGTAACTTAGGGTACAATGCTCTTCTGCGCGAGGACATGCTGCTATTGAGCGATCATATTGGTCATTGGTCTGAGTAAAAGTAATATCTCAATGAATGAGTCTAACATAGAAGGATCTTTAAAATAGTGACAAAAAGTGATGAAATTTACGGGAAAATAACAAATCGTTACAAAAAGTGATGAAAAAAGACTAACTGATAACCCTGCCAGTAGGTGTGATCCCAAAAGTGTTTCCAGTTTTCCAAGCATTATTGCTTTTCAGACGTGTTAGAACACAAAAACAGCAAGGAAATGGGAAGGATTTATATTGGATGAACTTAAACAATGGAGATCTTTACCTGATGAGCTCTGCATATAAGGTCAAGGTCATGTTTGTTTAAAAACTTGCTGACAACATCTGCACCAAATGTAAATGACACTCCTCTGTCATTTTCTCCCCACCCTTGAACATCCTTGTCTGGATCTGACCACAACAGGTCACAAAGAAGTCCTAAAACAAAATTGATTAAAAATGAACAGTGAGCACTTTGAATTGCATACTCAGTACAAAGATAATTATTCTGACCTGTATCTGGCACATCTGTAGGTCTCATAATGCGTCTGATCTGTTCCATCCCTTGTAGATCTGGGCTCAGTCCACCATGACAGCAAAAGATCTTTTCGTCAATGATAGCTGCTATTGGTAGGCAGTTAAAACAGTCTGTAAATGTCTTCCATAGCTTAACACTGTAACGCCTTTTGCCTGTGAGGAAAAAAGAAAAACAAAAGATGGTCAAGAGACAGCATTCACTTAAATGCCTCTTTAGGAATTTGTGGTACAACAGCTCAGACAAGATATTATGGAAGCATCTTCATCATACTTTTCCCACATTTGAAAGAGGTAAAGAGAACCACTTTACATCATCACTTGGTGAGGTCAAAATCAAGAAACTGTCGAAGCAACTTACATTCATCGTAAAAGCCATATATCCTGTTGATGGATGCACACTCATGGTTTCCTCTCAAAAGGAAAAAATTCTCAGGGTATTTGATTTTGTAAGCAAGTAACAAGCAAATGGTTTCCAAGGACTGCTTTCCACGATCAACATAATCGCCCAAGAACAAGTAATTCGCATCGGGTGGAAAACCTCCATATTCAAACAATCTGAGGAGATCGGTGTATTGTCCATGAATGTCCCCTGTAGTAAAACAAAACAAATGTTACTAACTGTACAATGCTAAAATACAAGTCATTGAGTAAACTCAATTACACAGATATATAAGACTACACATAAAACAAAAAATCAAAGAAGTTGATTTTTGACAAGAGAAGATTGTGTTACAAAATCTTCAACTCAAACCAACAGTCTTGATACACATCTAACACCCTGTCCATGACATATGGAACAACAAACAGCAATATGAAAAGTTTTACAGCTTGAGAATAGCAAGAAACACGGAACAGAGAAAAAATTTCAAAACGTTAGTGAACGAAGGCGGATTTCGGGAGTTTAGGTTATATTCCCATAATTCAAAATCTGAAGCTCCAAATTATTAAACGGGTTGTGAGATCTTCTAGCAGACACAGGACGTGTATTGTAAGAGTAAATTAATGGTAAAAGAACGGAAACCTCCTCAAATATCAGGTGTACTCCGAAATGGTGAGGATTACATTAATGTCAAACTGAAGCGAAGTGGCAAAAAGTACACCCAAAAAACTACAAATTGCGCAAAACAGCGAGTCGAAATACACGGTGCTTGAAGTTTCTAACGCAAAAAAATCAAGTTAGGCGCGGTTTAAGAATTCGGCGAAGTTTGACAACTTACCGCAAATTTTCAAGGGTGCTTCCAGCTCCAACAAAATTGGTTGTTGAAGGAATATTTCTCTGGATTTGAGACAGAGTCCTTTCACTTCGGACTCTGACATATTCACGGTTTTCCCCGGCCGACATCCACGAACTGTAAGTAACGTTTCCAAATCAAAATACAAGCATAAAACTATCACGATGTAAGCGTAAGCCTATGACTCGGAGAAAAGGGCCCGTCACGTTCGAACGGTACATAATGAAGCGAGGTGATATTAACTTCACGAAAGACACACAAATAGAACACAACAAAATCGAAGCACATGGTATATTAAACATCATTTTACCATCGAGAAGCCTGGAAATAAGGCTATCCACATTAAGGTCGCCTTCCGCCATTTTTGCTGTCACCTGCCAGCTGCCTGCCAGTGAGCCAGTGAGCAGAGTAAAGAACAAGTAAAGAACCAAGAGGAGATAAGGAGAAGGGAAGAGAGGATGGCACGCTCGGCACCGTGTCGGCACGGAGGTCCCTGCGCTCGGAACGGAGCCATTTCGGCAAACTTCGGATCTGCTTCGAATACGTTCGGCCGGCGAGGCTCATTCGTTCGCACAACAGCTTGAGGGCCCTAGTTCGCACTATCAGGACTCCAGTTCGCACCTGGCTTGTACTGTAGTACAGTACCGGTATTCGCACCATCTCGGAAAGTGGATGGCGTAAAGGTTGCCAATAGTAGTAGCTTCATGGATTTTCCTCCATGGTAGATTTCATTACAGTTATTACTATTTTTATTTTTTTTCCCTACGAAATAGTTCTTTTAGGATTTGTAATGCTTTGAGCTAAATATCTTTCCGGTGAACTCAAGTATGGTTATACCTAGAGAGCCTTATGTTTTCAAGGCTCTCTAGTTATACCTAAACAGATTAGGTGACTTGGGTGAAGCGCCGGAATATCCTGAAGAGTAACATACAGCCTGTTATTCCAACTCGCGAAACTGTACTGTAACGAGCGCCTTACATTTTAGAAGCCCCTGTGGATTTTTCAAGATGATGATGCAACCCGCTCGACCCGAGTGCCATGCACGTTGCCTACTTCAGGCCGCGAAGACTTAAGTTCCACTTATTGGGCAACATGCATAACACTCTTGTCGAGCGGGTAGTTGCATCGTCATCTGAGAAAATCTTCATGGGCCCGTAACTCCACTCGGGAATGGTACAAAGGTATAGAGGGCCACGTAAGTCATGACCCCTGCTTCCGTAAGAAATACATGGAAGCAGGGGTCATGACTTTTGTGGCCCACTGTACGTGTATGCTGCGGATAGCGCCTTTTTATATCGCCAACTATCCAACAGGAAGGTACTTATATGTCGATCCCTTGGCTCAGTACATATTCAAGCTAAATTATGTTTTCTCCATCTTTGTTCTCTAATAAAAATACATAATTTGATCTGCATACATTCCCCGCCGCTCGTTTTCCACAAAATATGGGCTAGATAGTTAATAGAGTCATTTACACCTCAAAAGATTAGATATTTCCATAGCTTGTCAGAAATAGTTAAAAAGAAAAACTTCTTAATACGTTTTAGATTTAATATTTAACAACGTTCGACAAGCACAATCAGTGTTTTCTTTTTGTTTATCGTTACTTTTCTACACTCTTTTCTCTTGCTATCCAAAATTTCATGTCAAATCCCAAAGAACACTGTAAGCCCGTAAATTCCCAATGATTTAAACACAAAAAAAAAACAAAAAAAACGAAAAAAACGCTAACGGCAGCGCCTGAGGTGTTTGATGCACGCGCTCGAGGAAATGCTCTGAATTTTACTTCAGGGATAAGCTAGTATTTATCAGGCAACGCGTCTCGATGAATAAACTCTTCCCGCAATTCTTTTCCTTAATTGTACAGTAGTAACAATTTTGAGAGGAAAGAAAAATTAATCGACAAAAAAACATAGAAAAAGAAGAATAAGGTGGCAATTCTACGGCCAAATTTTACACCTAAATGCAATAATTCCTCACAGATGAGGCGTCCACATCCAGCATACACATTTTAGCAATACGGAAAAGAAACAAAAAACATCACAAAAATATATGTAATGTACATTTATTAATATCTGTACAGACACAATTTACACACTTAAATATTTAACAGTGGAAATCCCCTTGGACCTCTACAGCATCACTTGATTCGTTTTATCTACTAATTCGGTAAAGTTTTAAAACATTTAAATACTTGTACACTTGAAAAAAAAATAACAAAATAAAAACAACGGTAAGAAGTTTGAGATGCCCCTACTTAATTTGTTTCATCGGACCTAGAAGTTGAACTGTTTATACCGAACGGGATGTTTAGTTGTTCGCGGAAATTATGAAGCTTTAGGGACGACAAAGCCTTCAAGGAGTCAGCTCTGTCAACCCGTGATCTGAGTCTCAATGATTTAACTATAACACTCTTCAGTACTTGGACTCCTTCTTCTTCATAACAGCCTGTATACACTTCGCCATCGTTGGGGATGCCCTACTTATCGCGTCCGTCATAAAGAAGTCTTCTAATCCCTTGTATTTGAAATCTAACGGCTCCTTACCGATTTTAGTGGATAAACCTTTCGACAACTCCGCTGCTTGAGCAAAGTAATTCGCTTCTTCTACTGCGCCATACCTAGTCAAATGGGGCGCCACTTCGTTCAATCGACCTCTGACCTCGTTCAAATCGTCGTAGGGCAAGGGTTTGCCGAGGACTTCCGAGATTGCCCGAATGATCTTCCAGTCCACTCGGGCGAGACCCGGAGGAGTAACGGCGGTTAAAGTTTGCTGGGCTCTGCCCTCAGTGTTAACGTACGTTCCCTGCTTCTCGGTATACGTGGCTCCGGGCAAAATGGCGTCGGCCATGGACGCCCCAAGGTCTCCGTGATGTCCGATGTACACGACGAAGCAGTCCTGGGGCAAGTCCGACCTCGTGACAGTTCCCTCATCGGCCCCCAGAAGAAACACAACCTTGGGTGGGTCTTCGCGGATGGCTGCGACGCCAGCCTTGTATCCGATATCTAGAGCAGCTACCTGTGACGCGACCTGCTGCAGCACATTCAGTACCTTCCATTCTTTATCGTTAACTTTATTACTAAGAGATAGACTTAATTGTTGGACTGCCGCTAGGAGTGCTCCACCATCAGGCCGCTTGAACTGCTGTCCGCCGAAAATGATGAGGGGCTTCTTAGCGCTGTTGAGTTTTTGAGCGAAAGGGTGTTTCTGGTTGCAGATCGCTTGGACGAGGTCTGGTGATTCTCCAATGTGTTCGTATTCGTAAGTTAGATCTACCTTGGGCCCGATCAGGGCAACATCGCATTCCTTGTGCAGCCACGCTTTGCGGATCCGCGAGTTGAGGATCGGGGCTTCGAATCGTGGGTTGGTGCCGACGAGTAAGATCAGGTCAGCATCTTCGATACCGGCTATTCTGTTGTTGAATAGGTAGCTCGAACGTAGGTCTGTGCAGGATCCGGAATCGACGAAGCAGTGCTCTGTGCACAGGGCCTCTGAGTTGAGACGGTTCAGCAGATCTTTGAGAGCGACAAGCACCTCGGCGTCCACCAGGCCCCCGGCGATCCCCGCCACCTTGCCATTGGCGTCTTGCACTGCCTTGCAAACTGTTACCAAGGCGTCCTCCCACGTCACGGGCTGCAGTTCGCCCTTCGAGTCCTTTACCATAGGTGTGACCAACCTCTGACGCTTCAGACCGTCACAGGCGAAACGGGTTTTGTCGGAAATCCATTCCTCATTGATTTCCTGCGAACAAAACCGAGAAACCCGTCAAATTTTACTAATACCCTAACGATTCTACCATTGCTGACAGTGACACTAAAAGACATCTTGGTTACGGCTTTGCCACCTTATCCGAAAGGACGCGGGCTTAAGGATGTTCCAGGGCAACTACGGAAGTCAAATTGACGCATAAATGAAAAATCATTATCAAAACTCTGAAAATGGAAAATCAGCATCAAACTTTTGCAAACTTATTGTCCTCAATATTCTCCGACGATGATTTTAATTTTTTGAAATCGTTTAGTTGCTGATTGGACTTATTTTTACACATTTTTTTTAAATTTTACGGTGAAGTGTTTAGTTTTTGGTGCTGGATTGTTCGTTGTAGAACCTCGAATCATTGAGAATGTTTTTTGATCATGTGTCTCATGTAAAACTGGCCTGAATTTTAGAAAATGAGCTTTTTTTTCGTGCTGCCTCCATATAGCACTATGTACTTATGGTAATTTTCGGAAGCTTAGAACTGAAAAACTACACGATCAATGTTTTTTTCAATTTGGCAATATGATGAGGATACATGTTCTAAACCTAACCGTAGGATTTCAAGTCCCTGTCTTACTTTGACGATTCCACTGGAACATCCTTAAAAAGCAGCGTGGGCGTGGGCGCATGACCTGTCAATGCACACATTCTCACCTCATTGAGACGGGGAAGGATACGCAATACTTCTCCTGTACGCGTGCTAACGACAATGTTGCTGCCGACAGCGTCCAAAACGTCGATACTCTCTACTTTCCTTGTCTCCCATGGGCGCGCAGTGAAGGCGTAAGGTTTGGAGGTGAGAGCACCGACGGGGCAGAGATCAATCACGTTGCCGGACAGCTCAGACAAGAACATCTTCTCAACGTATGTTCCCACCTAAAATCCCGATGAACGTTTGAATCATTTACTTAGAGGGCGGTGGAAGGTCACAATATCTGGTCACTTACCTGCATATCTGAACCTCGGCCTGTGGTGCCCAGATCGTCAACTCCGGCGACTTCAGAAGCAAAACGAATGCACCTAGTGCAATGAATGCACCTCGTCATGACGGTTTTAATGAGGGGTCCAATGTCCTTATCTTCCACGGCACTAGAAAAAAATGATACATTAAGAAAAATCTGACAACAGAGCAAAGCAACATAAAAATAAGTACGAACGAAAGAAAAATTCTGACCGAACGAGATTTTTACTTTTTTCCCGAAAAGAAACCTCGAAGCATAGAGTATTCTCCATGCTCGAGGTAAGGAACCCCAAACCTCGAATATTTTGGATCGTCGTTTATTTTTTTATTTTTTTTAACGATTTATTTCAATAACGGTTTTTTAACCCATAACAGCCCAAGGTATTTGGAAAGAAATTTACCTTGAGAGAAATTGAAAGGATTTTTTCATAAAAATGCGCAATTTTAAGCTTTGGAAAATGTCTAAATCATAAAATTTAAGGTTGCCAGAGGGGTGATATATTTTAAATTGTGACAATACTGAACTGAAAAGAACCTCTATAATAACTTTTTCCGTTTCTGAACGGCATCGCTGGGCGGTAGTGGATTAAGCATTCTCTGAGCACAAATCAGTAGAAAGAACTTACCGTTTGCCGTCATGATAAATATCAGTGAAGCGACTGCGGTCACTTCCGAACGCCATACTTTGGTCCTGAAGATCACATTCTCCTCCCTGATCACAAATGGGGCAATCTAGAGGATGGTTCACTAGGAGGAACTCCATAACGCCTTCCCGCGCCTTCCGGGTCATGTCAGAGTTCGTCTTGATCCTCCAACCCTTCATCACAGGCATGGCGCACGCTGCTACAGGCTGTAAAAGATAAACCCCAGTTAAAATGGGATTTCCGTCAAGGTATTCTCGTCTATATGAAAACTGCACTTACCTTGGGCGATTTCTCTACTTCGACCAAGCACATTCGACAGTTCCCCGCGACTGAGAGACGCTCGTGATAGCAAAATCGAGGGATTTCAACACCAACCATCGCAGCAGCCTGATGAAGAAATTCCACATTAAGCACTTGTCAGCATCAAAATATATTTTTTTCCAATGCAGTTTTGGGAAAAATCTGTAAGTACATGGATTGAGCAAATTTACCTGAAGAACAGTTGTGCCAGGGTCTACCATGACCTTCTTATCATCAATGAAAACCTCAATTTTCTCTGGGGCTGCACCTGATAAGCAGCGAACTACTTTTGGTGCAGCCCTTAGATTGGGCAGGCTTAATGCCTTGTGTAGGGGAAAACGCAACATTCTGAAAAAGATAATAATATGGTCAGCAACACATATCAGACCTATTTCTTTAAATATCTTTCACAGTTGATTAGAGCCACAAAGCTTAGCAAGGATAGGCTAAGCTTAAAATGATAACAGAGATGTCATGTATTCTCCAGTGTAAACCATGAGATGTGGGGGAGTACCATGATAACGGTGGAAAACAAAATTAGGTAGAATTACATATAGTGTGATGGAAGACTGCTTAGGGCCAAAAGGAAGCTTTGGTGATGAAAAAAGTATCAAGAATGGGTCTTGTATTCTATGCTAACCTAACCTCAATCAATAGATATGATAAGGTTTATGGTTCATTATAGTGCAATTTATTGACCAGACCTAGAATACTCTCTGATGATAACAAAACGCCACCGATGTCAATAAGAAGCTTTTAATCGGTAGACAAGAGATTTAAACCCAGTGCACCAACACAATTACGTTAGATGTGCCGAGCCTTAGATAGGTCCGTAAGATAAAATAGAAGTGAAGAGATGCTGTCAAGGTTGTGCGACTAAATCACGGGTATAAGCTTAACAGACCCTGATTAACAGCCATAAAATAATATAATGCAAAACACAAAATAAGTGACCTTTACAGAAAGTATTGTACTAACTTTGAACAAAATACATCTACAGGCAATCTTGGGGGCACGCAGACCTACAAAGAAGGTATTAAAGAAATAGTAGGATTGATGAATCGCTAGGGATAGACAGGTAGAATAAACAATATATTAACGATATAAACAGAAAATAATAAGCAAAATCCTTGCCTTTAGAGATGCGATGAACACTTCCGAAGTTCACAACCCCCTCCTCTGCTCCACCGCCAACTGCCGCCAACATGGACGCCTTGTTGGTCTGCAAAACAGCTGTTTTCTTTCAAAATGCAAATTCATCAATTTTTTTACCGTCTGATCCAAAATTAAATAACTTACATAAATTTTGTAATTTCTTCAATATTAGGTTATAAACATGTAAGGTTAGGAAAATCCTCCATGTTTTATAACAAGAAACCGCAAGAAACAAAATCTCAACATCAGCTCAACATGAAGAAAGAATTTCTACTTAGTCCATGAAAGATGATGATCAAGAAGGCTTTGCTTTGATTGTGTTTTGTTTAGTTTTTCTGAGAGGTTATGGTTTTCGGTGTTGGTGTGTGGGTTTATATGTCGCAAAAAGTTTTATTTAACAGCTAATTGATTCTGCATCAAAGTAAATGTGTCTTTGACATTTCTTGATGGCGATGATTTACATGAGCGTGCTGGTTTACAAATAAACGTTCAGAGGAACGTTGTGTAGGTTGTAGGTCTTTGGGTTGCCGAAGATATATTAACGTCTTCCCTTCCTTTATAAACTTTCTAAATGTTGATAAGACAGATACCTACCTGCTTTCGTGCAGATCTTTTAATTAGACGCTCCGCCTCACAACAAGCGTCTAAATTCAAAAAGTTACCAGAGTTGCAATTGAAGGGCCAAGTACTGCAGTTTGATGATTACACGAACGTAACTCCGCACATTCTCAATCATTTAGGCAGGAATCTATACTTACAAAAAAATCATCCATTGTCTCATGTGCGACAAAGAATTGTTGATTTCTTTTACAAGAAATTTATCGGAAGAACTGGCAACCCCCTTTTTTCAGTTTATGATTCTCTAAGCCCAATTGTGACAACTGAGCAAAACTTTGATAGCTTGCTAGTTCCCAAAGGACATCCCAGTTACAGGTAAACAATAAGACAGGCTTGTTGCTAGAAGGCTCATCTATATGTTGACACTCTCTGACATTCTTTTTTATGTTCCAGCCGGACAGACAATTATTTCATTAATTCTAGCCATTTGTTAAGAGCTCACACAACAGCCCATCAAGCTGAACTGGTTGGTTCAGGCCTGAATAACTTTTTGGTTGTTGGAGATGTATATCGTAGGGATGAAATAGATAGTACCCATTACCCAGTTTTCCATCAGCTGGATGCTGTCAGGCTTCAAACACAGTTTGAGGTAAATGTTTTTATCATTTCATCAAACTCTCAGTGTATCAACTGAAACTGTGAATATCTATGTATTGCTTTGCAGGTTTTCCCTGAAGAAAGTAAATTATTGGTATTTGAAAAGAACCCAGATAAGAGGACAAGTGACAAGCAGGAAGTTCACACTGTGGATGCTACTCAAGTGGTTGAACATCAGTTGAAATCTGTCCTTCAGGGTCTTGCCTTAGCATTATTTGGCCCAAGTAAGGAAACAGAAATGATGAAGCTCAAGTCTCACTTATTTATTGGCAATTAAAATCATCTAATTTTCTAGATG
>Ga0058701_10001831_pt1 | contig 15535 bp, 12 predicted proteins | sample AgamicOrMae_FD_97039 | JGI IMG/M metagenome (GOLD analysis project Ga0058701, IMG submission 97039) | Agave microbial communities from Guanajuato, Mexico - Or.Ma.e | ecosystem: Host-associated > Plants > Phyllosphere > Phylloplane/Leaf | place: Guanajuato, Mexico | collected 2012-06-04
ATTGGCGCTGCGTGCAGACGTATCCAAAAATGCTCCTTTGTTTAGTTACTTTCCTCAAGGCCTGGATTGGATTCACAACGGTTTCAAATCAAACCAAGTGAACCCTATCGGCAGAGTGAATTCTCCGATGGGAGAGATATGTAATACTCAAAGTTGTTTGGAATTTTGAGCATAATCTGTGAATTTTCGACCAGAGGTGTTGCCTTGCATAGGCCTGGCCGATATGCAATGTCTACCCTAGCTTTTGTGGTTTCTACTAGCAAGCTTATGGATAAACTCTAGAGATCTTTTACCCGACAACTATCGAATTCATGCTCTTGTAACCACATCTCTCTTTGGGAACCAGACGATTTTTGTTTACCTCGATAATCCGACCCTCAGCGCTGGGGGAACCATGAGATGAACGCACTCGCTCACCAGCTTTAAATGCATGCTGCAAGTGGAAATTTGGTATGTTTGGTTACACCCACTAAGATACGAAACATCCTTACAAGCCGAAGCTAAAAGGGAATACTTATTCAACTTGACATAATGAGCAAGAGAGTGAGCTTTTCGAAAGATATAGAAACTCGTACTATCGATGAAATTGATCGACAGAGCGAGGAGAGCAGAAGCGATGAAGAATCGAGACAGTTCAACAAATTTCGCTTCTTGAATTTAGTAGATGGTGCTGAGTCAGTCGAAAAAGACGATGAGCTGAACACAGATGAGGCAATCCATTCAGATGGATCGAGTGGTAGTGATATCAGAGATGTAAATAAACAGAACGGATCGAGACAAAACTCTAGAAAGTCGTCTAAAAAATCTCGTAAACGGAGAAACAAGAAAAGTGCCAAAGGACGTAACAATGGAGAAGTGGCTTACGTGGAGCAGGAATTCGATATAGATCTAGTCAACGGAAGTGACGAAACACAATCAACTTATAGTGAATACAATCGTCACTTGAAATTCCTCAAGCTTGACACCCGTAGCTTGTTGCCGGAAAACGAGCTAAAGAGGATGTTTGGTAAGGGTGTGCTTCGTGAAGACCGTAGGAATCAAGCCCACGGTGGCCAGAGAAGCAAATTCGTAAATCTGAGATTTGTAGACACGAGACAATTGTCGTCGTTTGTTGGACCTAAGATGGAATTGGATGACTTCCTGAACGAGATAGAGAGGATCAATCAAGGTGATGTTATGGATAGACGTGTTGACAAAGCTAAGAGCAAGAAAGAGACGCAATCGAGTAGAAACAAGTCCATTGATGCTCTATTCAATTCCAATCATCCGGTATACTTTCGATTTGTCCACGATCGTGACTACCAGGACGCACAAAAGGAGTTTGTTCAAGCAGTCCATATGGCACAGCCAGAGGCTATTGTACACAATCTATCAATATATCCCAATCATGCAGAATCTCTCTTGCAACTGAGCCATATCATAAGGTTATCAGAGGACTATAAGCAAGCTTCAGAGATGATTGAGCGTGCTCTATTGACTTTCGAGCGTGGTTTCCACACCAGATTCAATATGGCCACAGCTCAATGTCGATTATCATATCGTAGACCAGAGAATCGAACTTTTTTCATCACAATATTCGAGCAGATCACATCTTGCCATAGGAGAGGTCTGCGAAAGACCCCTCTGGAATATAGCAAGTTATTGTTGTCTCTAGAGCCGGAAAATGATCCCCTAATGGCAACACAACTTTTGGACTTCTTTGCCCTACGCAGCGAGGAGTATGACTTCTTGATTGACTTTTACAACTGCTGGTACAAAGTCCAGTGTTTACCGAATATGAACCTCTCATTGGCAATGGCCTATTTCCTGAAATCAAAAATGACCAAACAAACCAAGGCTGATTGTGATAAATTACTCCAACAAGCAGATGATCAGCTACAAAAATCACTACTAATGTTCCCCAACTTCATACTTCCTCTCTTGGAGGCTTGCGGTGGAGAGCCTAGCGAAGAGTTGAAAAAATGCACCTATTTTGACTTCAGTCCATATAGTAGCAAGTACAAGACGGTACCAGAGACTTTGGAAGTTCTCATAGAGCTATATGTGAAGCGTAGCTTCGGTCTATGGAAACGGAAGCAAACCTTATCATGGTTAGAAAAGAACGTCGCTACTCTGGTGAACAAGTTCGCCTCTGGAGAGCTCAAGGATGATAACAAAACAACTGGCCATCATTGGGCCAATTTCATGAAGCCTGCCCCCAAGAATCTTCTGAGACACATAGCGCTATGTGATCTCAAGATCAAGATGCCTCCCAGTGCCTCGGTGGCAACCTTCCTTGCCGTAGATCCGTTTCCACCAACAGATGCCATCATCACCTATCATACGAGCCTCCATCAGCCGGCGTCCGCATCGCAGGCAACCAATGTTGCCGCAAGTTCCTTGCCGGGTTTATTCTTGAGATCATTTCTGCCTAGTTTCAGTATGACTAGTAATTCCTCATCAGCACAAAGCAATGGCCCCACCCAACAGAGCACCACCAGTTCAACCAGTGGCGCTCAGACAAATGTAGATGAAGAGATTGCACTTGGTGAGTTCTTGGCCAATGAACTTGATGCCGGCGAACAGCGTTCTCTATTTTCCGAGGCTGAAGCAGCCGAATTCCGCACTTCGGTCCTCAATATTGCCAGGAGTATGACCGATATAACTACGCAAACCATTCGGGCCTTACAGGGCCGAGCAACTGGCGGGTCGAATGAACCAAGACCGGGCGGCGGAAGTTCGACAAATCAGGCGGCAAGGCCACGAGGAGAGGAGGCCGATGATGAGACTAGCTCGCCGGGGCGGCAAGAAGGCGAGGGACGAAACTAGAGAGTCGTGGTCTGGGCGGCATATAAAATTCGTGAAATTCATTCGGAGATTTTATTTCTATTTTTATACCAACGATCGAAAGATGTCCCAAAATCCCTCCTCCTCTGTGGATGTAGACTCGATATCCTCAATCAACTTCATCGAGCAAGTCTATAGCAAGCGATTCAATAACATAAGCATGTGGCTCTTAGCTCTTATAGTGATAACGTTACCTAACTGTGATTCTGCCGTCACAACCAGTTCAAACACTAGGCAGTATCCTCAGCTGGAAGCTGGAATTTTCGAGTTAAATACCTATCTCGATCGAGTATCTCAAGGTATCAAGGAACCAGAGCTCCTGCTCGATAAGGCTGAAAGATTGTTAATTGAAGTTGGTGGAAAGAATTCCAAGCTCGAGGATGCAATCAAAATGATGCTACAATTGAAAGAGCTCAATAACAAGACTACCTGTAATAAAGGAGGCCAGATCGTTATCAGTAATATCAACTCGGCAACTAACGGGCTGGCCAAATATGGTTTAAGACCAACGGATCGTGTGGTGTTTCATCATTTAGTCCATCATGCGAAGATGTGTTTAGCAGAGTATATCAACAACTCTGCAGAGGTTGTAGAAAAAGTGGACGAAGAGGTAAGGCGTAGAGTGGATAGATTTGTGAATCAGGTAGTTGAATTAGATATGCTAGATCTTGCGTACGCCAAGATAAACCCGCTTGCAGATTCACTGAGTCGTGCCATTGAAATTGGTCCCCCAGTGGAGTTTATTCGTTTGATGGACGATCTGGGTGAGGTCCGGCCAAGAAATATCATGGATGCCCTCAAATTCGCGTCCGGTCTTGATGATCTTCCACGCGAGCGAGCTCATCTCGAGCAGATTATAGATGAATTCATTTACGGGCCTTGCGAGAAGTTTGTTCAAGAAGTGGGAGCAAACCTGTATGACCCATTCATGGAAGATTACCAAACACTTATGGACGATAGACACTCCAACGTCTCTCAGATGATCAAGAAGCTGGCAGCTTCCCAAGAGTTCTTCATGAGTTTGGCTCAAGTGAAGGCGTGCAAAGTGTATGCACTGGATCTGAACAAAGACACTCTACTAGATTCAATGCTAACTATGATGGATGGTTAGCCGCGATGTTGAGCTCTCTAGCGATGAGTGCTCTCTCACTCATTGAATTCGGTTCAATTTCGAGATAAATATCCGATTGTGTGTTTTCACAAATAAAATATTTGAGCCAGTTTATGAGTTTGGTTGACCGGAAAAGATGTTTAAGGTCGACTGGCTCGCCATCCTGAACTCATCGCTCCATCTTCATACTTCAATTCGGACAGTAGCCTGCCCATTGCCACTCGCAGCTCGCGGGCTACATGATGAGGTGGTTTTGACCCACCTGGTCCATTCAAGTTCGAGTGAACAAGCGCCTCCTATTTAAATATCATAGATCTAAGGAGAATGCCCACGCAAGGCCTACAACGTCTACACCATTGCAAAGATCATTTGATACAACAATCACCTTTTGATTTGGCCTGATTGAATCTTGCTGGCCGAGCAGCCAGGAATTGAGCGTTAGCGATAACCATGCAACTTGGCAATAAAATGGCCCTTTATCGGCCAGTGTTTGCTCACTCACCGAGCTCAACTGCACTTGCCCATCATGAGACCAGTCCAACTTCCTGGCCCAAAGCTGGAGGACTGAGCAATCACACGGAAAAAGATGTCTCGAGGCAGTGTGGCCAGTTGATTTCGACAGCTTGTTGGGATATTCGCATGTGGCAGCTCGTCTAGCAGCGAGCATCCTTTATTGCCAACAAGTGACCAACAAACATCAAGCTGCTCACTTTCACAGCCAAACGCTTTGGCAAGTCTCCTAACGCAATCTTACTACACGTCTTCATGCGCTAGCTTCCTAGTTTGTTTTCCCCTATTTTCAGGCAGCCTTCCTGGAGCCAAGGAGGTTGAGCTTCGGATAAAGGAGACCACTGGATAACGGATGGCTGCTAGCAACGAGCCTGCTCAAAGTGCGTAGTAGTTTGCATACGAGCTGTCCGATGAGAAGCGTCAGAAAATTCAAGCCCACATGCCACCATGGTTGAATAACTAAATAGACTAAATTACGAGCAGTTAAGTGGGATAAACTGTAGCTCATCGCATCAATGAAATGGCTTCCAGGAATTTGTGCTTTACGGGCAAAATTTCCGGAGCTCGGCCAGTTTCGCCTACCTGCCATCTCCTAAGAAGCTCACAAGGAAGTTGTGTCCATGACTAGACATTTTGGACTAACTAAGAGAAATGAGTAATCTATCAACCAAGAGGCAACAGGGGGAAATTTTTCATTTAGCTATGTTCACTGTTTATTACGGATTAGCGATATCTCCAAATGTTGGACAAGTTTCGTGGGTGGTTGAGAGGGGTGAGGAGCGGGACACGAAAGGGGTTCTCACGAGCAGGGGGGCTGGGGAGTGGGGTTTTTGGTGTCCATCGCGGGCCATTGAGTGGCCTATGGCGGGTGACTGGGTTTCGGAACCGTTTTTGGGGAGACCACAGTTGAGGGTTAGGGTTGGCCAGGCAAAAATGTCACTCGAACAATGAGGGAAGACGAGCCGGCCGGCTAACTCCTGTCGACCGTTGCGCCACCCCTACTGCTCGACCGAGCAGAACCAGTTGCGCTTGGGCGCAGGAGGTGGCGCCGAGAAGAGTCCAATCAAAGTTGGGTGCAGCTCACAAAACTTTTTCTCATTATTTTTATCCACAGTTTTAGCTCACTCACTCACTCACTAACTCATGCCCTCTCTCTCCGTCCCTCTCTCTCTCTCTCTCTCTCTCACTCTTCTTCCTCTCCCCTTTTCTTAATTCCTCTGTCCGCCCTGAGCCTCCTTTTGGCCGAGTCTCTCTCACTCTTCTCTACCTCTTGCCTCGTCGGTCTGAGCTCGCCTAGTGGTGGTGTTGCAATGTTTTTGAAATTCGTGTTGCTCTTCTTTTTTTCACCTCCTCTCTCTCTCTCTCTCTCTTGCCCTCTCCAATTCCGCGCTCTGTGTCGGCGTAAGTGGAACTTTTCTGTTTCTTCTTAAATAGACATGAAAGTTTTCAAAACCGAACAACAAGACCTGAGCTCGACTTGAAACAATTACAACTTCCAAAGCTTTGCGGCGCCTTTCTCCTCTGCCCAAGTGGAAGCAAACCGCCTCTTTCTCGAGGGCAAACTTCCAACTTGTTGATCATGTGTTTCTTTTGCAGCTGTTACCTTTGAGACTATATTTCTATTTGCTCGATCCTTGCTGATAAACGTTGCTTGAGATCCAATCTGATGAACTACTGACCTGTTGTTGTTGTTGTTGTATTGAGTGAGTGAAACAAAAGGCGTGAGAGGCAGTTTCAGTTAGTTAGGTATGTGTCGGCAAGCAGACAGAAGAGAGCGAGAGGTAGAGAGAGAGAGAGTCTAGACAGAAGAAGCTTGCCGATGGGAATTTCGGCACGAAGCTCATTCTCACTATGGCCTCTTGGTGGGCGAGCGGCGGCCAAAGAGATCAACCTTCTGGGCCGTTTTTCACACACACTTTCTCCCCCAGAGTTAACATGAAGTTTCTCGCTCCAGGATGATCAGTTAAGCACGCCGGCGAGAGAAAAAGGCCAAATAAAGTGCCAGAGTGTAACTATTTTGGCTCTTCGTTAACTAAATCATAGGCAGACACTGGCGGGGGGCTTTGCAGTGGAGAGCTAAGAGAAGAGACTACCAAGTATAACCGAGAGGCGGCTATTATTATGGCAGCCGCTGGCTCTTCTTGCCACACTACTGCTCTGTTCACGACTATGTAGTTGTTCCGAGATGGCTTTCCAATAAATTGAGACGAGCCCAAATTTATCGAAAAGCGTCTCGCTTCTTTGTGCTGCCCCCGCCTTTCCGTTTGCAAGCTCCATCCACTTGGTGTGAGAGTGTGTGCGAAAAATTAATGGCCATCTTCCACGAGGCAGCAGCTGGCCGCCCACTTGGCTCTTGGACTCTCATCTCTTCCAAGCTCGAAGCCGAGCTCAAAGTCCCGCCAAAATGCAACCTATTTCCTCTAAAAGGCTGCTCGCAAGTCTCCAGTCTCAGCAGGCTGACTTTTACTTTCACTTACTCGATGATAAATTCCCGGCTGGTACTGTTTGGCACACGAGTATCCGGCCGACACGATTCCAACCAGGTACCAAACTCCAAATTGGTTCAACATCAATGGTCCTCCGGAATCTCCCTGAAGATGGTCAACGGCGCCGGAACGGTTTAAATTTGCAAACGATTGAACCGAGAGATTCGATTAGAAGCTGTTCGTTGCTCTTCCAGATCTGATTGCTATCACAGTGGTCGAAACAACCCTCCAGCAGTTGAGTGCTCTTCATGCGAGATAACCAAGTTTCGAGTATCAACTACTGGTAGTTTTATCACTCTTTGCACTCACCTGGCACGCGTCACGTTGGCCCAATTCGTAGCCGGCGCACATCATTTCATCATAAATACGAATATCGATTCCCTTTCGCCGGTGCCAACTCTCACAAACATGGTTTTCTATCACAGGAACTGCGACATGTTGCAGCACTTTAGGTCTTAGTTTTGAGCCTATTTTTGTCAGCAAACAAACAGTTTCAATTGTATCCGTTTTCCATCATTTAGGTGCAAAAATGGAGCCAGAAATGACGCCAATTTGGTTGGTGGGCAAAGTTTTCCAGCGAGTTTTTAAGCAGAATCCAAGTGGAGTGAATGGTTATTGAGAAATAGTTAGTTGCTGCAATGTACAGATTGGCATTTTGGTCTTATTTATGATCCGAAAGAGGAGACAGTCTAGGGCGAGAGTGAATCATTTTCACTTGTTGGGCGTGACTTTGTTTGCAAGAATCGGACCGAAATGGTGATCTTGGCGAGCACAGAGGCAAAAAGCTGGCCCGAAACCTTGAACTCTTGACCGACAGAGACAACCTGTTCCAGGAGAGCTCATCCTGCAGGAGCTTGATTGCCTCGAGCTTGCACAGAACACGGAACATGCATGAGCATAGGAGCCTGTTTTGAGTGTGTTCTAGGCTCAAGGAAATCGTTGTAAATCATAAGGGCTCAGAGTGATAAAATCAGCCCGCTCAAGGAGGATCACCATGAGTTAATACTCCTGTGGTGTTGGGCCATTTTTCTTTGCACACAACTAGAGAGAAAGCTGGAAACGAGGCGATGGAGGATGAATCTTTTTCCACCGTCCGATGGGATTGGAGCGAAGTGGAAGAGGACGACAGGCAGGAACACTACTCACCTGCCTGAAGGGCACCCCAGCCTGCCACATAGGCGACCCTGCCGACAAAGGTTGCGTCCTTTTGAGGTAGACAGATTGGTTTGATGTTATCTTTGTATGATGTTGTCCGGTCGAGCTCGAGAACGGCCACATCGTATCGGTCGGCCTGGGGGGTGAAGCGAAAATTTGGATGCAGTAGCACCTCCACCACTGAGAAGACTTCGTGAGGAATACTTTCTATATCAGAATTGAGAATGTAATCGCCCAGAGTAACCTTGATACTCGAGGGAGAATGTTGAGATCTTGTGGTTTGAGAAGTTTTGGAATATTTGCCAATGATTGGTACACAAGTGGTTGGATATTAGCACAGTGATGATGCGTCGCATATAAGCACATGCATCAGATTGGCCGCAGACATGGTACAGCCCATTTGCGCAGAGCCCAAGTGAGGGTTTTGCCAATGTGAAATAGGTTAAGGTTGTGTGTCGAGTGGAAGAAGTCGAGTTAATCAGGCTGGTTCAAGTGGGCGCCAAATGCAGTGGGATAATTGAGATCGTGTTCCGTTTTGGCAGAAAAGGATCTCGTAAAGAGTGCAGCTGAAAGCGCGTGTTCTGCTCGGAGTCTTTTCATCCAGAGTATGAGCATGAAAAAGTCCACTCCGACTTGGCCAGATTAGATGCCATCTAATTGGGTCCATCGCAATCCTTATCTGAAGCGCCTGTTTGCTTGCTAGCTGAACATCACTCACCTTGCCACACAATGGCCGGCCGTAACTACATGCCGCGAGCTTATTAATGCGCCACCACAACGACTGCCACCCACTTGTACGAAGGCCTGCCAGGGAAATTGGCCAAAGGAAGCGTCCGTGCCGCCAACTATGCGGTTAATCTTGCTTGTGCTTCGGCCGCAGTCTGTCATTATGATGTGTGTTTGCGCATTTGTGGTTCCAGTGGCCGTTTACGTTTACAGAATGTGTATGGGGCAAGAGGAGTGTGTTTATTGTGGACAGAGTGTGGTCGGTTAGTTGATTTGGGAAGTACAAAACGACGTCGGGCTCGATGAGAGTAGGACCAGCTTGGCCAGTGTTGCTGGAAGTAGCAGAGTCCAGTCGCTCACACGAGACTAGGCCTGCCACAGTCGAGCCTCGAAGGGAAGAAGCTCGAACGAGATTGCGGCCAGTGCATCGGTTGGGCATGGCGAGAATTGGAATTGGGGAACTAGCCCAAAGGTGGAAAAGGGATCAGGTTCGCAGGATGGGAAGTTGCCCGGAATGAGCGAGGAAACTCCAGCTCACCGAGGCGGCCAAATGGGCTCGAGAGAAGCGCGTGGCATGGGCCACAGTTGCCGGCGAGCTGCTCAGCTTGCCCGGATGGTTAGCTAGTCCAGTTCCAATGGCGTTCCAGGGCAGTGGTGCGGCCGAAAATCGCACCAAAGTGTGTGGCTAGGCCGCAGAAATGGCGCACACTCTGCACCGGCTGAATATCTGATAATTGATTGTCAGCGGCGCCTGTTTGGCCAGCTCGTCCCGGCGTCAGTTGGTCTTGGCCGACGAGCGAGAAGGGGGCGAGTTTTTTTCAAAGTTGGCCAGGAACAGGTGTTTGTAGTCTGTGCACATGGCCGGTTGGCGAGGAATTAAGGGCGCTCGAGAAGAGTTTTCCGATCGGATGGCGCCCAGTGGGCGAGCTCGGGCGGATGGCGCTAGGCCAAGGGGGCGGGACAGTGTGCAGGAGGTGGCGTCCCGAGCGTCTTGGGCGTCCTTATCCCGTCCGTCCTCAGAGCTCAGAGCTCAGAGCTCAGAGCTCAGGCGCCTGCGGAGCTTTTGCGGGGAAAAGGCGGCGGCAACAGTTGCCGGCTGGCGAGCTCTGCCTCTGCAACTCAGCAAGGCGAGCAGAGCGCCTTGGCGAGCGAGAAGCGAGTCGGCCGCCTTGCGGTGGCGGCCAGCTGGTCGAGGGGCAAAAAAGTGCTCCCCGGCCAGCACTTGACACAGGGAGCCGGCGCGCCAAATCGGCCAGTTGCGCGCCCGCCGGCTTGCCGGCAGCTTACATCCGGTTTCAGGTAGCACCAGGTCGCCATTGGTCGGCCATGTGGGCGAGCGGGCGGCCAAGAGAGAGCGAGCGAGCGGCTGGACGGGCGGCCTGACCACTGGCCACTGGCCGGCCTGCAGCTAGCGATGGAGATAGAGGAGAGCTCGTAATGGGCTCGCATTGTGGCTAGCTGCCGGTGGGCGAGCCACTGGCAGCTAGCTGGGCCACAAGCTGGCTGGCTTGCTGGCGGCCAGCAGGGCGGCCAATTCATCGCTGGAATGAGGAAGAAAAAAGCGCCAGAATACATTAAAGCGGCGGCCGGCAAGAAACGCTGCCTGCTCGCCGGCCAAGTGGACAGGCCCGGCGAGCTTGACAGAGTCGCGACTAAATGGCCGCCGACTGCCTCTGGGTGTGAGCGTGTGCATGGCCGCCGGTGTGGATGTGGAAGTGGATCTGTGACTGGGGTGCGAGCTGGCCAAGTGGAGCTGAATTTGGACCTGGATCCAAATCTGAATCTGAATCAAAATCAAAATCTGAATCTGAATCTGAATCCAAACTCGAGCTCGGAATCCAATTCGAATTCCAATCCACCTTTTCATGTGACACGATGGGCCATCACGATATGGAGCTGCGTGTCGTCGCCCAGCTCGAGCTCGAGCTAACCAAACTGGCAAGCTCGCCCGTTTGGCGAGACAATAAAGATAATTGCCCGATCGGCGAGCGGTCAATTATCGTCATCTTGGCACTCTCACTGAACTGGAGAACTGGCCATGCAAGTCTTGAGCAAGCAAGACTAGCTCAACCGGTCGAAGGCGAGCCCGAAGACTGGCCAGAGGAGATTCGATTGGTGTGAGTGAATGAAGTGAAAAAGTCAACTGCTACTTACAGGGATCGTTCACCACTGGCCCGAAGAAGCCGGGCTGGATTTCCTGTCTGCTTGGGGTGACGCAGCAGGTCATGAGGAGGCCGCACGAGGCGCCCAACGAGCCGCCGGACATCCAGCAGAAGGCGAAAAACTGGCACTTTGTGCCGCCCACGCAGCCCTGGTTGAAGCGGGCCTTGATCTGTTGCATCTGGGGCAACATCAGGCGGCCCGAGTCGAGCGGCAGCAGCGCCCTATCACTGGCCTCCTCCTGTTTCCTGTTCGAGGGCGCGCCCCAAGCTCTTTGGGCTGCGGAAGCTGCTTCTTGTGGCACACTGGCAATATCGACACTGTTCGTTTGGCGAGCTTGTTGCTGCTGGAGCGTCTGCTGAACTTGGGAAGCTTCTTCCATCGAGCCACTTGCCGATCCGCCGCCCACCTGCATCTGCTGGTCCACAATCACCAGCGCCGGCTGTCCGAAGAGCTGGGCCTCAGAGCTGGCCGGGGCTGCGCGCAAGTCGCCCCCGCCCCCGCCGGCCGACGAGACCGCCAGGCTGTCCGCCTGCTCGAGCGGCTGCCGCTGAGCCCCCTGGGCGCTGGCCACTTCCTGCTGGGCCTGGCCCGCGCGATTGGAGTTGGCGCTCGGGGTGGGCGCCCTAAGCTCGGACGTGTGGCCGGCCCAGAGGAGTGGGGGCGGCGGAAGTGGCGCCTCGGCCGAGTGGCTGGCCGCTGGCTCGTTGATGATGGGGTCTTCCTGGCCTGTGCTGTAGTCGACGTCTTGCATCATCACGCTGTAGGGGATGGCCGAGCTGAAGTTGTTGAAGTTCTGCCCTATGATCAGGTTCTTGCTTTGGCCGCGGCGGGCGAGCGCCGCGTTTGCTGTGGCCACCGCGGCCGCTGCAGAGGCGGCCGCCGCAGACAAGCTGCGGCGCGCACTGCCCGCCGACACCAGCGACCTGATGCTGGCGTGGCTGCTCTCTCGCAGTTGGGGCCTACCATTGCTTGCTCGCTGCAGGCCCCCCGCCGGCGCCACTTGTCTCAGGGGCTCGCCATTTGGACTTAGCGCCGGCTGGCCAGCCCCAGTCTCTAGACGACGAGAGTGGGCCACTCGTGGAGGCTGCAAACTGAACCGCGAGCTCAGGATCGAGGTGGGCCAGTAGAAGTTGCTCGTGATCACTTGCGGCCCCTCGTTGGAGGCCGCCGCCGAGCACACTCGCGGCCAACTGGTCAATGTGAGTGAGGTAAGTGCAATATAAATAATCAGCAATTGTACACGCTGGCTGCCCACTGGCCATCTTGGAGTGCTTTTTTCTGCTCGACAATGGTTTTCTATACTTGAAAGTGGCCCATTGGTCGTCAGCTCTCTTGGCGAGTCTGTTTCCAATGGTTGTCTCAATTGTTCTACTTGTTCTAAATGTTTTAAATGTTCCAAATGTTCTAAATGCTTTAAATGTTCTAGATGTTGGCGCTTCCTAATTGCTTCCAACTGATGCACTTGTTCTCGAGCACTTTTCTGCTGCAAATTACTGGACTGTTTTCTGAAGTCGAAATTCTCGTCAAATTCGCTCTCCCCTCCACAGTGTCTCTCTCTCATGGAACTGCACCCACCGGAATTGGATCCAGTGAGCTCGTGTGGCGCAGATTGTTGCTGTTGTCTATCAATCATTTGGCAACAAGAAGGATTTGTTCCAGAATCATTTCCACTTGGAACATATACTGTGACTAGTTTCTCAATGGTTCCCGAGATTGTCCCCTGTTGTTCTCGCTCCTTCTGGCTCTTCATCTTTTGGACCAAATGGCCTCTCTCCCCCGCAAGACAATCCCCCTTCTCACTCACTTTGCAGGCACCCCTCGGCCCATCCTCAGCCAGCCACCAGCCTCGGTCGCCGCTCAAGAGCCAGCCGCAATGGTCGGGGGTCCACGAGGCGCCCACGAAGGGCCGCACACACACTGTGGGTGCGCGCAAGTGTTGCTCGCAGCAGGCCCGCTGCGTGACATTGGGCCGTCTTGTGAGCGTATCAGTTGCATCTCTTCCAACAATAATCGTCTCGCCCCTCTTTACAAAACGTCGGCCGACCATCTTGAGATCTGTCAGGCTCGTCTTGCTTCTCTTCCTCCTCGAGGGACTTGCTTGATGCAAAATCACTTGATGCTAAGAGGAAGATAATACTAATTATTAGTGGAATCTATTTGCGGGATTCTTGTGAATTTTCCAATTTGAGGGATAAGAATAACATCACAATCGATCAGCAGTGGCCGAGTGAAAGCTCTCCGGTGCTTGAGAACTTGTTGAGTGTTTGTTGCCAATGGTTAGCTCTAGTTTGATCATTTGTTCTCGAGAAAACTGTGAGCGAAAACTCATGGTTATGCTGAACCAATCTGTCAGGCTCTCAATGAACACTTGCCTCTCTTTCTCTCTCTGTCTTTCTGAGATAATTTGAACAATTTGAATCTATTATCTAAGATTTCCGAAATTTTGTCCTCTATTCTCTGTCTCTCTGCTGCCTAGACTTGGTCTCGCTGGCGGCTAGACCGGCGCAGCAAGTGGTCTTGAAGGCTGAGCTTGGCAGAGTCTCGCTGACCGCCATGCAATCAGGCTGGCCCGAGCGGAAGAGCTAGAGAGGCGCTGGCAGAGGAGAGGCTCTCATGGTGTGTGTGTTTTCTATGCAGCTCTTGAGGGTTTCTCGCTTCTCGCTTCTCGCTTCTCGCTCCTCGCTTCTGGCCTGGCTGGTCACTGTTATGCTGTCGCTTTCACCCAAATGCTGGCCGCCGACGTGCTCCTCTTGTGCCACACACAAGCTACTAGGAGATTTACCTGTGCGTGTGTCTGTCTGTGTCTGTGTGTGTGTATCTCACAATCACAATCAGCGAGCTTTGTTGTGCCGTTGGTTTGGTGGCTTCTTGTTGGTGCTCGTTGTCGTCTGGGCTTTGGAAGCGCGGCGCCCAATCTGCAGACTGGTGGTCTCCTTGGGCTTGTTGTTGGCAACAAGTTGTCGCTACCAAAGTATGGCGCTCGCTGGCCGCTCACAGTGTGCTCCTAGCAGTGTGGCCAGGCGCTCGCTCATGCACACACAATCGTGCCTTCGTGTTATCGTGGTTGTTGCTGTTGTTGTTGTTCTTCTTCTTGGTTGCCACCTTCACTCGTTAACTTTCATCGCAATTGAAGGAACAGGCGCCAGCTGAAGCAGCCCGCTTGGTCCGGCGCGCAACAGGAGGACGAAAAGGAAGAAGAAGAAGAGGAGGAATGAATGGAGGAGAAGAAGAAAGAGGGAAGACTCTCGCTTGTTGTTGTTGTTGTTGTTGCTGCAGTTGCTGTTGCTGTTGTTGCTCTCACGAATTATTGTTGTTGCTCGCGCGCGCGCGCAAAGACACACTCGCTCCAGCTGAAACGACAACATTGGGCGAGAAAGTAGCGGAGATCGTTTGTGTGTTTGTTGTTCTCCTCGCTGCCACCTCCTCCTCAGCTTCTCTCTCTCTTCTCCTCCTCCTCCTCCTCCTTCTGCTTCGCCTCCTCCTGCCGCCTCCTCCTCTTCTGGCCGGCGAGCCTTAGGTCTGGCTTGGAAAATTCTCTCCCAAATGTTGTGAATCGTTGCCCCGCTCATTGGGCAAGCAAACTGGTAGTGGCCAGCCAGCCGCTGGCTCTCGCTGGCCCTCCAGCTCTCCGGCCAACGTGCCTGTTGCCGTCTAGCTCGCTCCGACCAGCTAGCTTGGCCAGTGGCTGCCGGACGCCGGCGCGCAGGAGCAGTGGCGCCAACTGGAAACTCAGACGCCGAGTGGCCGCCCAGAGAGAGAGCCAGCGAGACAGCCGCCAGTCCCAATTGGTGTCCGCCGGGCCACCACGGCGCCGCCAGCTTGTCGTCGGCCGCCACCACCGGCGCAGCCTTGCCCACGGCGCCACTGGCGGCAATGGCTATCTAACCAGCGAGATAAGTGGATCATAAATTGCTAGATGGCCGCCGTCGTTGTTGTCGTGGTGGCGGCGGTGGCGGCGGTGCTGCTTGAGCGGCGCAGTAGTTGGGCAGCCGACTCGCAGGGACCAGTATGCTTCGTGCTGGCCCGCTTGCTGCGAGCCGGCCGCATGCATGCATCTGTGTGTGCAGGCGCACCGTCGCGCACGCAAATTTTCCGGACGCCCAATGAGCAACTGGGCTCAAGTGGCGCCGGCCAGCCCACCGCCTTCCTCCAACAACCTTCCTGTTTGTCTACCCCAATCCTCGCCCAAGCAACACACCCACCGCCAACCAGCCAGCCCCCCTCCTTGCCCGCTCGCTCGCCAATGCCGCCAAGTCGCCGCCGAGACGCCAACCAACAGGCCCAACTAAGACAAGTGGCTTCCAGTGGTCAGTCACACTATCACCGGTGGGCGCGACAGTCTGTGTTGCGCCTGTGCCGCGCTTGTCCAACTCCATTCACTGGTTAGAGATAGGCCATGGAAATGGTGGTGGAAACAGTTCGCTCCAAAGATGGAGCCAAATCGGCCCACTGCTCTACTGGCAGAGATTTCAATTTCCCACTCCTCGTCGAGGCTTGCCGTCGGCCGCTCTCCGCTCGCCGCTCGCCACTCGCTGCCGGCTGCTGCTGCTGATCCCCA
>Ga0058701_10001832_pt1 | contig 15531 bp, 9 predicted proteins | sample AgamicOrMae_FD_97039 | JGI IMG/M metagenome (GOLD analysis project Ga0058701, IMG submission 97039) | Agave microbial communities from Guanajuato, Mexico - Or.Ma.e | ecosystem: Host-associated > Plants > Phyllosphere > Phylloplane/Leaf | place: Guanajuato, Mexico | collected 2012-06-04
ATATTAAAGTTTACTTAAGTTGCCGTTACTAAAGAAATTAATACACCAGACTTTAAAGACTTTTTTTCCTATGAGCAATCAGCCAAAATTTGAGACAAAACCGCAATTTTTTAGGTGGCAAAAGAGTTTAAGACGGTACGATTATTACAAAACTTTGGAGAACTTTGGGTGGTGGTAAATCTTATAGCAAGGGGAGTGTTCTTGGTAATTGTTATTACGCTCACATCCACACTATTTGTTTTCAGCCAAGCATTTCATTTTATGGTACCAAATGCTGCAATCTTAATTGCTAGGATTGCTAAACCTTCCTGCTCTCCTCTTCCAAGCGATGACGCCACAGGCAACATAAAGTGTTTTAGCCAAGAAGGAGGTCTTACTGTTAGCAAAAAAGATAATGGAGGGGGGGGACTAAGAGTTACCTTTCTTTTAATTTTGTATAAATAATATTAATATAACGGTGAAAAAAACGCTCAAGGCATATTTTTTACTTCCCCCCCACCAAAAAAAATCCTAGTTTTTATTTTCCAATTTCAGTGAGCCTTTGGTATTTGAAAATCAAAAGTGACCGATTTAGGATCTCAAGCGTTTCAAGGATCCGAAAGAATACTAGCTGGATTACTATGGCTCTAAAGCGACAAGTGGGGAGTTTCACTTCGGAAACTGCACCGACACAGACGTTTCCTATTATGATCGAATCGTTAAAAATATTGGAGAAATAAAGAGTCCCAAACCAGGACTTAATCTCCAAATAAAGAATTTTTCTGATAGCATGTGGATTCAGGGTACTTAACCTTCTGCCGTCACACGGTTCTTAATTAATGTGATCAAGCCAAACAAGCCTATGGAGAGTATTCCTACGAAGATCAACAGTGAACGTTCATATAAATGATACGGTGTTAAAAAAGATTGTTTGATAAAAGCAGAGAAAACGTGAAAACGGAAGTTTGAAATAGTGGAGAAAGTATGATGCCTCCCAAAACAAAGATTTGTTTTATTAGAAACGGTCTCACGTGAACTAGCTACTTATGTAATTCTTAAATAACCAAGAATAGCTAGAGCGTGGCGGGATTATTAACCAAAGATCTGTACCATAGCACGCAACCCTTGCCATTATTTTCTACAAGGAAGAAGTGAGTCTAAAAAAAATGCGCTCTTGTGATTACATAAATCAATATGTCGATTGGCACGTGGCAATATAATCTCATTATAATGCGTGTTAGCGAATTAGAAGGGCTGCAAATAATTTATAAAAACTTTTGATGCTGTGGTAGATTACAGCGATGGTAAACACAATCAAGACGTTGATAGAAATGTAATAAGCAGTGCTTGAATCTAAACCCTTCAATGATAAAATCTTGAAAACTGTAACAGCGATAGAGAAAATATGCAATGAAAGAAATATTCTGTGTTTGCACGATCTCCCCCCTCTCTCCCCTAAACTCCGTTATTTAGCTCGTTCAGGTCCGCCATTTGTAATCCGGAGCCTTCTCATTGGATGGGGATGCCCCGGATTAAAAATGGTGGACCTGAGCGAGCGAGAAAACGGACTTTGGGGGAGAGAGAGGTGAGATCGTGCAAACACAGAATAGAGGTTTATACTCGCATCACTCGAAACACCAATCACGTACAGTAGATACAAAATGGGAGGGGGGTGAGGGACAGAAAGTACGAATGGAATCAAAACGATTGACTTGGTATTGGGGAAAAAAACAAAAAAAAATACTGGATATGACAAGATAATTTTTTCAAACGAACATGGTCTGACAATCATGCTTCTAACTTATGTAGGCCTATCAGTATATCTGCAGAGATGCTAATGTAGACGGACGCGGCGGCGACCTGAATTGACGATGAATGAAACCAGAAAAGGTCAAGATCATAAAACGAGGAGACCTAGCAATCGAAAATTGCGGTTGATGTAGGCTGGAGAGCTAATTGACCGAGAATCCGTGATAACTCCTAGTAATTGTGACAAGAACATTACCACTGCTCTATATTCTCCAACAAAGCAGCGAAGTGGGTGAGAAATTCGCCGAGAAGTCCTTGACATTCGGAGCTCCCTCTCTCCTCTCCAGTCAGAGGTACAGGCACCGGCGGTACCTAATGGCAACCAAGACGAGCCTTCAGTTGTTGCTCCGCCGCAGTTCGCGTCGCGGTGGAACCCATCCAGTGCGAGTAAGAGTGGTCAGTGATTGTGAAGTGGTACAGAGTGATAGACTTTCATGAATTTAGGATAACTCCTAGTATCAGCAATAACAAAGGTTTGTTCAAAAATTCCAACCTAGGATTTTTTGTTTGGTTATTGTTGAGTAGAAATTTTTGGCCTTAGACTAAGTGCTATCTATGAACAAGATATTCAAAATCCAAAAAATCCAAACTGTTCCCTGGTATTAATTCATCCCTCTTCCTTTTTTTACTAATAATGATTAAGATCAGTGTGTCAAACATTGAAAGAATTGTTTAGTCGAGGCGGTTTGAGTTAGGGTGAATGACCTTGTCGGATTCAAAGCTATTTTGCTTAGAGGCACTCGGTTTGGTTCCAATTAATTAGATTTTCGTGGAATTTTACTTAGAACCATCTACTGTAAAATGGGGGACAGGGGGCATGTTCATTCCCGCATTTTTTTCGGGGATTTACAGGTTTCCAGTGAAAGCCTAATCTATGTACATATACGTTCCAGAGGGTGATTTGCGGCGGAGAATTTTGTTTTCGCCCAAACGGTACGACTGGCCCTAAAAACCTTCATTAGTTCCCTTACAACAGTTCGCTGTGACCTCTGTAAGGGGCCTTCATAAAAAAAACAAAGAAAAGAAAACGCGAAAAATGTCTGATCAGGCACTGATCAGTTTATTGGACTCTTGATCGATGTCTGATCAGTGCCTGATCAAAATCTCATCAGACTCTGATCAGGCCGATTAAGCCTTCCCGTACGTAAAAAGAGAGGAAAGAAAAGAAGAAAAAAGAAGATAAAGGGACAAAAAAGAAATAATGCAGAAAAAAATATTGATTCCAAAACCAACGAGGAATACCAATATGAATAGAAATTACACGTGGTACGATGGTTACTGTTTGCACTCTTTATTACAATTATCAAAAAAGGCACTTGTTCCGGACAATTAAATATCATTACAGTATTAACAAACTTTTTCACTTCGATGGTCTGCGTCATTTTTCGGGCTCGCAAACGAAAAGTGTTCTTAAGAAAGGAATTTTTAAGATCTTAAAATAAAGAACGTAATGATTCTTTTTTTGCGATTACAGTACTCTGCTTGTGTGGCTTATTATTGGACCAGATCATTAAAAAAAAGAAAAACTTTGTGACGTAGCAATTTTTCATAACGGAATAAATAAGATTTAAAAAGGATTACTTTATTTCTTTTTTCTTCTTTTTTTTCATGGCGGATATATGAATAACGTTGCTTGAGTTTCGACAATTCACTTTGAAAAAATTCTAGTTTTTGAGTTAACGAAAACAATGAACAATTTTTATCTCGATAGTGCCATAGAATATTAAAGCAGTATAAACAGGGGATGTTGAGTGTTGAGGATTCTTAGATTTTTTGCAGTAACATCAGACACTTCTTTTTTGGACATTCAGGGAGCGGAGAGGAAGGGGATATACCTTTTTTTCCTTACTCCCTCCATGCCGCTAATAATAATACTGTACCGATAATAAATCTCTTTGGGTGTACACTGATTAGGAGTTCTACCTTCAGATCATAGGCAGCCCACGCTACATCTATTCTCTCTCCTTAAATAATCTGTCTATTTACGGCTCTAGTTTTACTACATTTACCGATACAAAATATACGATTTACAAATACCGAGATACAGTAGTCAGTAGATACCACTTTTAGTGTTTGTCGCAAGAAAATAAACGTCAAAAAAGAGAGAGATTTGCGTTGTATTAGTTTTATTTTCAACAATATATAACAACTATTGATCCGAAATCTCGAATTGAGAAAACGCTAATGATTTTTCCACATTGACTATTTCCATCTAATTGAATAGGATGATCCTCGTCAAGCAGAAAGTTACGGAATTCTCCGCTAAATCTTTCGGTGGTTTGGACGTGCCTGGAATACCTGTTGCACGATCAAATTACTTGAAATTCCTCCCATGCACAAAAGAGGCATAGCAGAGAAATTAGCATATTGATATAAAACGTGGAAAACGTAGTTTTGGGCTAGTAATTAAGCGAGGTTGACAGACCAAAGAAAAATACATTCCTAAATGAACGAAGCTGTTTTTTTTTTTAAAAAAAATATTTTTTTTATTTTTTTGTTTAGTGTCCCCATGAATGGGCATTTTTTCACAGAACTCTCCTACGGTAGAAAAAAAATGCAACAAAATGGAAGATTTCAACACTGAGATACCATTTTCCCCACAATAACTGTCACGTCACACACCCGATTAATAAACGCGCTAGATTAATAAACGCTAGTGGATGCTGTTTACTTATTCCGAAGAAATGTCGCTTAAAGTCTTGCACTAAGAATACATGAGTGAAAAGGGTGAATATTCTCTGAGGAACTTCAAACAGATAACCAAACTCTTATCAGTAATTTTTTACACTTTTCACCGATCTTTTTTTCTTTAAATTTCGCAGTAATTGTTTCAGGAGTGTAGTCGTTAAATGTCATTTATATCCGTTTAAAATAATTGCCTTGGCATACGCCCAAAAATCCGTTTGAAAAGAAAAAAAAAAGAAGCGATATCGAAACCCTACTTAGCACTACGCGAACTGCCGTTGAACCTCAAGATACGATTACGTAGAAGTTACCTTCTCACCTATGCTCAGCTGGAAGAACAGGATCGAAAAAAAATGGCTAAAAGATTCTTCTAATTTCAAATTCATACTTAATTTTCAAAAAATCATAATGTTTTGACTTGACTGTGAATAGGCCATGTTCTTACCGGAACGTAAGACGGATGTTTTTGCCACGTTGGCTTCAACTATATCTGAATTATTAAACTTGTACAACTACTTCACGGTTAACGTAATCACTATGGATTTGTACACAGTATAATCACACGTTCGGAATAAAATCTATTCATAATCTGTAAACATGCATACCTATGCTCAAGAAGCGCTTTGTGTGCAAATCACGACTATAAAGACGATGGGTTATTCAATAGTAGCTATAAAAATGGTCAGTCAACTCTTTCGCAATAACTTTTTTTAAAATTTCATTTTAGATTGGATTGTAAAAAAAAACTACGCTATTATCATCACTTTGACTGAAAAATTAAAAGACGAGTTATTGACAAAAAGTAACTAACTAAAAGATCCATTGAGGTAATTGCTGGTAATTCTGGTTGTAGTATGACGTTTACTGTGATGCAAATGCCATATTTTTTAACGCAGGAGAGACCATTTAGCAAGATCCACGACCAAAAATATCACGCGAAGCTTCATCTCATGTCTTATTTCAAAGAAAACAGCTAATTACCCACGTAAGAATAGTTTGACGTATTAAGAAAATCACTTATGATAGCTGAATCACAACCGCAATCCTCCCTGAGATGTGCAAGTGACTTACAATAAACAAATCATTGATTCGATTTGTTCATTTTTTCAGTGTCATGCAGGGTCGGCGCAGGCGCGTGTGGAAGAAAAACTCCACTAATGCTGGAGCCCTCTTCACTTTAATGTTCGGTTGAAGTACCCTAAAAATCCAAACTTTGTAGTTCTTCAAATAAGTTTCAGAACTGCAAGAGGAAAAAAATCCGGTAACCACCTAAAACTGACCTATAATATTAAACGTTTCATGGGGATTATGCCTTGGACTTCAAGAACCCATTGGCCAAGGATATATCAGAACTCGACTATCTCCAATTTTTTTAAGGTCACCTCCTGTTTCTACAAACCTGATTGGCCTTGACAACCTCACAGGAAAACAAAAGAAAGAAAAGAAACGACAAACAGAAACAAGAGTAACAAAAAGCCAATTTGCAGGAATATCCTGGTAAACTTAAAACTCGTGCTTTTAAAAAGTTGCGTTTTAAAGCCTCAGATTAAAAACTGTGGTATTTAGATGAAAAGACATTACAAAGAGATTTTTTTCTCAAAATTTTAAGAAGTAGACAAAGAGTACGCAAAAAAAGGTTAACTGGCGAAGACATGGTCCTAAGTACGGTATGTGAATGAGATGGGCAGCTCCTTGCTCGGATCGGCCTCCTCCTCTGATGGGGGAGTATCTAACTCAACGAAGTACTGACCATAGAGTAAGTGCAATGATAATTGTCGCTATTTCAATGTAAAGATTACTCAACAAGTTAGCGCGACGCCTGTGACTTATTAAATAAAACATGAAGCCGCGTGACCAGAGTTGTAAAGGACGCTGCCGGAGCGCGGTATTAATGTACAGAGTATACTGTCCTTCCTGAAAGTCCTAAAAATGAAAACAAAGCGAAGGTTGTAAACCCAAGGTCACAAATAATCACTGCAAAGTGAACAAACTTTAATCAGTCGTACAAAAGACTAACGGAAAACCAGGAAAAAACTTAGTAACGGTTTAAATGAATATCCTATTTTAGTTACGAAAATCGAACCTGAAAAGCTCGCATGTTGGTACAAGTTATTTTTCTTGACACAAGTAAAACTGACCATAGTATTGGTGAAAAGCGGTCGTTGAGACTGCTTCGTTATTTTTTATAAGGTTGTTAGCTATTAAAACAGTTTTTTTTTTCCCTAAATGAAAGATGAGAGTTAAATATAAAGATTGACAAAGCCTAAATGTTTGAAAAGTATTCATTGGAGATAGGTAGTTTTTCAGTCTACTCTGAAAAAATCAAATGCTTAGAGAAGGTGTTTTGGTTTATAGTTGAAATATGCGTTATGAGATAAAATGTATGAAAATCTATCTTGGATTGATACAGGACATTTTATTCGTGTAACTTAGTAACTTCTGCTGTTTCTAATGATTTCGCCAAACTACTGTGGAAATCCCATTAATCGTTTCATAAAAAGTAGGAGCTCGGTCTCGTAAGCGAGCATAATCATTAATTTAAACTAATTACCCAAAATGAGCGTCATCGTTCAGCAGTTAACTAAAACGGCTCCTAAAAATCGGGAAATTAAGGAGCAATCATGTATTCGTTTCATACTTGATTGTCAAAATTAGGCAAGCATAACCTAAAAATCCTTGCGACAGTACTTAGGAAATTAAACACAACACGCATTGATTACTTCAGTTGACAATGTTATATCTGAAATCGTTCGACCGTATTCTCCCGGTAGATGATTGGAGGCCTCAAATTATCGTGATTACTATTCCTGCGGGAAGCTTCTGTCAGAAAATTTTCTCTTGACTTCTTCATTTAAATCGCTTACGATTCATTCCATGGAAATAGCTAAAATTACTTGAACTCGCCATCGGGGATGCTCTCACCAACACCTGTTTTCAAACATTATTTATCGTCTTCTTCCACGGCGAAAGAAAAGAAAAAATGCTGAGAGTTGTTCTTAACTCAGCATGGAAAAGCGTATGAGGTATTGGACCTTTTTTGTTGCTTTTAAAAAATTGAAAAACTTTTGATTTAATATCTTGGAGAAACATTCCTTTTCAGCCTCCTAAATTTCCACCACAAAAACTAACCAAATAAAAATACTGCACACGGAGCATTAAAAAAGGTCTTCGCGTAAGAAGTCTAACATTCTACAGAGACATCCATATGGGTGCTCAAAGCGTGTAATAGTGTAATAGTTCATGAACTTGTTTATAAGTTATTCATCTTATCCGTTAACCTATTATTCTGATGATGCCAATGCACAATAATTATTTGTACACTCTCTTGTATTCTTCTACACGTGTGAATTTTCCTTGGTTTGGGTAAGTGGATATCGCTACAAGAAAATGAACGCTGTTCATACGAGCGTGTCCGTATCCGTGAATCTACAGACGTCAATATCCATTATCAAAGCTATACCTTGATGTAAGAGGGTTTCGTCGATCCTATCGTTTAAGATTGTCTCATCGTTTTGGAACCGTTCCAGGAAGTGTCATCGTTATTCAGGTCACTTCTTTGGTCTTTACCTCCGTATGCCAACAAGAAATGAATCAATAATTTAAAAAAATCGACAAATATTTGTATACAGCGGTATTGATGAGCGTGTACAACAAAATTTTATCCAACATATTACACCTATCAAAACCAAGTGGCCGAAACATGAAAGTATTTCTTGCAACGAAAGTGAAAACCGATTCAGCTGCCCGAAGTGACGATGAGACCTCCATGAACAGTCCCCAAAAAAGCAATCCCCTTAAGGACCCCACAAGAATCAAATATCCTCGCATTGAAGTAAAGATAGATCCCGGTGTATCCACAGGTATTCATGAGAGATCGTGATTTTCATAAACTTTTCAAATAGCATTATTTTCAAAACCTTGAATGTCTCTTTTCACCCTGAGAACATTCATTGAATATTTGATTCTTTCCTACAAAAATTTTCCCTCCTAACTCCGAAAAAGTTTGCATGCAATTCATTCGTTTTGGCAACACGGGCATTCCTAAGGACGCCGAAACAACCGGTTTAGCAACAGGTTCGGCGTACCCACGAAACTCACCGCACCGCGTCTCCCGCTAAAAGGCCTTCTATCGTCACTTCGCTGAGAGAGACAGATAATAAGGGACATTCATGTTTACATAATGTTATGGAGAACAATAATATAAACATTTTTCTTCGCGAGGGCAATTCCAGGTAAATATATCGATCACACAACTCTTGTTTGTTGCTATAAGAGTTTGGAAGGAAATTTACAAAGTGAAAGTGGTTAGATTCGTATGCTAGGTCAAGGTCGGTAGCTCTACCGATGAAGGTTGCGCTGATTATTACGTTCGGTGACCTACTGAAGACAAGGAAGAATTTAAATGAAAGCTCGCGAGTTTTCAACTCATGAATTTATAAGTGAATAGATTACTAGTGTTGATTGGCATTTTAGGAGTTACCACTCGTGCTAAAATGGCGTCTTTATCAAACAAAGCTGTAAAGAAAATCATTGATGGAATGAGACTACACTGAAAAACTATTTTAAGTTCCGAGAAAACCCGCCACCTCCTCAGGCGTTACTACCAATAAAATGTTCCTTAAAACAACCCGACTAGAAAAAAAAAGGTCAGATATCAAGATAGTTGCCGCGGTATTCAGATTAAGGTATCGATACATGAAAATTACACAGAAAAAGAAGTTTTATTGGTCGCCTTTTATCCGGACTCACAGGAAGAGGAAAAACGGATGTAGGATAAGGATTACTTCAAAGTGTAAAGGCTACCCGGGATGAAGATCTTGGCTGTATTTTTGCTCATATTTGGCTCTCTAGCTTTGCTTAAGGCTGCTCTTTTGCTGCCTGTTTGCTCAATTTTAACATACTCTTGGCTGCTTTGTTTAAAAAAAGAGCAAACTTTATCTGCCCCTTTATTTTTTTACTATAAAAAATAAATAATCATTTACCATCCCTCTCGCACCATAAACAAACAGGTAGATGGTTACACACTAGCTCACCAAAATTTGAACCTTGAAAGCTACGACTCAAATATAAGATCTTTACACCTAGACCAGGGGAATATTCGATGAAGGATTTGTCTATTGTTAATATGAAGCAATACTTTCGCAACCGACAACTTTGCTTCCCTTTGACTCTTGAGGAGAGACAATAAAACGCTGTCGAAGCACAGTTTGTCTTCCTTCCGGCTTCTATGTGTAAGACTTGGAGGAAACCAGATTATAAAACTAGTTTCCCTCCAATCCTTCCACGTGGAAGCTGAAAGAAAGATGAACTTCGACCAGCGATTGCTCACTTTTCGATGGGATGCAACATGGATGCAAAAAGCAGGAAAATTAAGCCAATCAAATGGGTACTAGCGAAAAAAAGTATATTTTTTTCTCAGGCACTATTTTTGAAGCGAATAATTAGTTTTACTGGAAATGTCCCCTGTTAACATAACCTCTCGGATAATGTTTCGACAGTTTCTCCGACAAATAAAAAAAGTTGGTTAAGAACGCAGTGATCCATGGAACCCAAAAACTTGGCGATTTAGGAATTTCGATAATTATTCACGATTTCCAGCTTAAATGATGATGTAGTTGACAAGCGACCTTTAGCTGACCTGGCTGTGTAAAGATTGTAAACTTTTTATGGTGCCTTTTACCTTGAGGACGAACAAACTCCCCCATAACACGATACAAGCTCCTAACATATTTTAGAGCATGCCCACACTTGTTTCGAGCTTTCGTCAGGCCGACAGACTAAATTGTACCTTCCATTAAAACATGATTCAGATTCAACCTACGTAACTCTGAAGCGCACGACCTACCCGCACGCCCTACCTAGGCAAATTGCTTGGATGTATCAATATGAACATTGAGTTACATACGTTGCTCGTAACCACTCGATGCCTTCCATAGATGACATACATTAAAGAATGAAGAGGCGGTACGTTCGCTTGTAATCATTAGTGCAGCTTAAATAGATAGAAGCGACTTTCATCGCAAGTGTTGTTCACCATTGAGCTCAAAAAAAGAAGAAAAAAGAAAACTAAGAAATGGCTTAAATTTGGAGGGAACAAGGCTCGATTTCTGTTTATGATCGTTGTTAAGTTCAAACGAAAATATGATATTTAATTACCAGAAGAAATATTAAAATACAATTATGTTTCCCCTCCAAATATAAAATTGTTGTGATGTAACGTCATTGTCTCTGTTTAAATAGTTAAGAATTATTTCCCACAGTAAGCAGCAGTCATTCGAAGCAATTCGCGTTGGATTTTGGTTAGCTTGGTGGCAAATGAATTTAATAAATTAAGTTCTCAAACACTGAAATTATTGATTGCATTGCATAGCGGGCATTCTCATCAAAAAGTCCACTACGGACACCCACCATGTCGTAAGATATTGTAATTTCTCTTCACACAGGAGGAAGGCTATCCCTTACGCGTGAAGACATCTGAGAAATTTCAAGAGATGTTTATGGTCAATAATTACGTTTTAGACTATACATATTTTTGGGAAAGGAGCACCAGACCATGAAGGACCATGCAATACACACGTGCGAATATATTCACATCCGCTCATAGTAGATCTTGGTGCATAATGACAAAGTGCTGATTTTACTTGCTCTTGGTGAACACCTCTTTTAGTAGTTTTAGAATTACAATTCACTAACCGCAAGTGAATGAGGGAGTACCGGTATGTATAGTAAACAAGTTTTTTCCAAGGGAAAATTACTGTTCCAGACATCGAACTCTCTGGTTTTCATAGAGGAAATCTCAACTGGATAAAATAGTTGACTTGCACAGCAGTGGGTTCCGCTGTCTCGAGAATTATAATCAATTAGCTTTCTAGAAGTAGCTTTTAAATGGAGTGTTCGAAATTGCCTGTGAAATTGCACTTTAGGCTCGACATACCGTACGCTGTCCAGTCAGGCAAGAGTAAGATTATGCTTGGCTCCTGGATCAACTCGGCTGTTGCTGTGATGATATTGACGCTGGTTTCAAGAACGCTCCCTGGAATGCGAAATTCTTAGATAGGTATTTAGAGTGGAATTTAATTCACCTTGTGAGTGATGAGCCAGATAGGGCGAAAGGGTTTGCTGGTAGACCTATTTCACGAGTTGTGGTTTTTGTTACACTTGGCAGTATATCTAATCCGGCAGAACGCTTAGCTTGGTCTTAAGTATCTTTCGAAAGAGTTATGAAAGAAGGTGGAGGTGGATAAACGTACACACTGGCTCTGGTGTAACCATTTCGATAATTACCTGCCGGGTACCTGGATACCCATCCCTGTGGTATTCGGTGAGGAAATGCTAAAAGGGTGTCGGATTCACGGTTACCTGTGGTTAACACAATTTTCATCTATGGCGACATCATCACAAAAATACTGCAACCGGTTTCTTTTTTAGAGATCCCATAATCATACCCTATAATTTGATCAAACAGCTACCGTTTATTCAGATATTTTCCGCATGATTTCGTGGCACTGTATTTTTTTTCCTCTTCCGTGTACTTTGACGATGTGGAACTATACCAACATTTTGTGCATCTGTAGTTATATGTACTTTTTAGTCGCATCACTGGGAATAAGATCATATCAGATCAGTGTCATATCTTAATTACCACGTCCTTTATCTTTCCAACATGGCGTAAAAAATAAAGAAAAAACGTAAAATCCAAAATTTAGCGAAACCGCACAATTAAAGCCAATATTAGGTCAAGGCGGTTTGTTAACAGCAATTCTAAGATTGGCAATCAGATTATCTTTTTTATTAAATCATACGTCAGTTAATACTACATTTTATTTAGCAATAAAGATAAAGAGCGGTAAATATATCCCTGCTGCCACATTCCCACACCCTCCTACAGAGCATTTACTCGTTTTCCCCTGTGGTCCCTTGTTGAATCTTTCACAATTTTTCTTTTCAATCTTTCATATTACGAGGAGTTTGATACATTTTAGCGTTCGAGCAATAAAAATAATTTCCTATAACGTAGTCATTGAACGCGACCGACTTCTCTTTATGAGCCACCTTAATATGAATGTCGAAACGTTGAAAAGATTAGAGTAAGCACAGAGCTCGGTCGACGCCTGAAATGTTGAATTGGCCAGTATGAAGATCCAATTCTGCGAGATACTTTAAAACGTTTGGAGGAACGTATCGTGGTCCGGTTAAGAGGAGCTCCGCGGTGGCCAGTATTGCATAATTTTCCTCGCGGGCCACGACGACGCCCACCGAGCTAACTAACTTTCTCTTTTTATCAACGACTAATCAAAGAAGCGTTTGTAATAACGATTAATGTATAGGCTTAGCTGCCTTCCGTCAAACACTAATAAATTCGCAATAACCGTCACCCAGCTCGCAGATAGCATTAAAACAAGCAACGTCTTGGGAGTACAGTTGGGATCAAAAGTCATAGACTCGCCACCTCCATGGACGACTCAGCTAGTTCTCACAGTTCACAATCAGTTTCAAACTAGTATACCTCGATGAGCGTCCGATTAGTTGCCTTCTATTGTTTACATTTTTTTTGTTACAAAAAAAACGACTGTTGAGTGAGCGTTTCTCCTTTAAAATTCGAACTATGCTCTGTATAGATTCAGTTTGAGATCAACAATCAAATGGTTTGTGTCGGAGAAAAAGGAAAAATATAATGATTTCGCGCGTGGTAAACTTGATCAGTTAAAAACTCAGCTTTACAAGCGTGTCATCAATGGTGATGTCGAACTACTCCAGGTAGGATGAAAATCGTTCATATGAGATCAGCAGGTTAAAGACGAAGGGGAAAGCCCTTCTTTTATTTTCGTTTCTAGATATGTAGGCTTTTTTTTATAGGTGCCAGCTCAAATGATTACTACAATTTAGTTTTTAAAAAGTTGGCCTCGTTGTGCACACAGGTGCCCTGTCTTTTCATCAACCTTGTCTTTCCATCAACGAGAACATCCCACTGCCAAAATGGATGAATACAGTGGAATCGCTCGTGTGATTCGCTCCTTCCGATGATAAAACTAAAACACGAAATATATCGGCGACTGGTTGGCGAGAAGAGCTCGTGCGGGTGCCGATACCCTGCTCCTTGCCGACGAGGCAGGGCGTGGGACGGGGTGGGGCGAGGTGGAACGCTGTGTATGGCATCAGCAATGAGTATTCGCACACGATTCCACTCAGTAAAGTTTTCAAAACATATTGGAAGAACACGAATTCCAGCAATACAGTATTACACTAAACACAAGACGGTAGTTCGTTACCTTGTGGACTCGAATGGGTCAATCAAGTTCGTTGAAATATTTTCCATCGCTGAAGATACTGCAAACTATTCAGACATCAGTCTGAATATGTAATAAAATAAAATATAATTTAAAAAAAACGTGATATCCCAAGGAAGACATTACTATGTCTGACGCATCACTTTGGTTTTTGTTTTTCTCCTAAACTATCTGGGGTCAGAAGAGGTATTTTTAAGGTCATTCTATTTAAACATCAAACCGCAAAGGAGCAAATAGCGCGAGGTCTCTGTCGCAAGCCAGAGATTTGTTTTAGTGACTCATGGCAAGAAGATTTGGTTTTACCGTGCTATAAAGTCTTGGCTCCGCAACGACCCTTTTTACCACAAATGGATATGACAGGATTTCTTTCGTAATCACATACAACCGAACTTACATGCAGAACCGTTACAAGAAATGAAAAATTTCATCCGATATGATGTGAAAAATCAATTAATAAAATATGCATAGGTTTCAGTAGATTAAGTTACACAATACGTCAAAAGTTTAGATGAGGATTATGAGATTGGAAACTAGTGTGAATAAAATAGGCACCTTTTATTTCCGCTATGTCTGTGTTCAAAATCGGTGAAAGCTGCTCATGACATATTCACTCGACTCAGCAAGAGTCCGCAGCATACAGATGTACTCCCCAGAAATTATTATAGTTTTGACACTAATCATATCAATGGACTGATAGCCATGGACAAAGACACTCTAGCACAATACCATAACTGCAACCTTGAAGAGTAGTTCCACCATGGAGTTAACACACAAAAAAATGTTCACGCCACTTTAATTCAATAATTGAAACACGCACATGAAAATGGTACGCTCACATTCTCTACTGCGAAATATTAAAACCCCATTTCCGTCACTTTTGTTGTCATTACCGCATTTCCCTGGTTTATCCTTGTTCAAAAGGCACTGTTGTCAAAAGATGCTCGCACTGTTGTGACACGCGACAATTAAGAGTTTCTCATGTTTTACCGTTGTTGAGGTGCGTCAGGTGCTGTATTATTGGCTACCGTGTTAAACGCTCTTTATTTTGTTTGTTCGCAGATGGGCCCGATACCCGGCCAACCCTTTCTGCACCCAGACAAGGTACCCATCCCAAATCCCCAAAACTACAAAGAAGAAATTGCTCAACTCCGATCATGGCTACGGGTCATGCCTCATTACCCACCTCTTTCAGGTAACGTATTGAATTATACCTCTAAAACCAGAATAGTGCAACATCAATCGTTGACAGTTGTTATTTTTCAATGTTGAGATAGTGCTGAAAATCGAATTGGCCGTTTTAGTTTCTTTGTAATGCATCTTTTTAACTTTAAAAATTTCCGAAACTACACTTTATCTCAAAATTATTTTTACTCATCAATCCTTCCAGTCAGCGAACAAGCCAGGAAAATTGGTAATCAATACATAAATTGTTATTTCGTTAACATCTTTGTTTTTAAGGATGTTTCTTGAGCCAAAATTTTAGTAAGTTTTGCTTTTGTCGCGTGCTTCTGTAGAACCATAAATTTGAAGTTCTTTTGGCCGACTATAGCCCCAACTTCAAATAGCTTATTATAAACGTGGGTTAGGCAAAAGCAAAGAAAAAAATTGAGCAAACGTTCGTTCTGGGAACGCTATTTTAAGTAAAAAAGGGAGAGAAAAAAAGAAACGGTATAAAGTGAGCACGAAGGTCCTTCTACGATTTAGTGCTATTGAAATTTGCCTGATTTTGTTCAACAGCTGAATTGGAATTGGTTTGGATGGAACAGTGAAA
>Ga0058701_10001833_pt1 | contig 15527 bp, 4 predicted proteins | sample AgamicOrMae_FD_97039 | JGI IMG/M metagenome (GOLD analysis project Ga0058701, IMG submission 97039) | Agave microbial communities from Guanajuato, Mexico - Or.Ma.e | ecosystem: Host-associated > Plants > Phyllosphere > Phylloplane/Leaf | place: Guanajuato, Mexico | collected 2012-06-04
CTCGCTCCGCTATCGCTCCGCTCGGCTGCCGCCAAGCCTGATGCCGCTTACTTCTCGGCGCCCCTGAGCGGGCGCCGAGAAGTAAGCGGCATCAGGCTTGGCGACCGTTTAGTTGGGTAACCCAAGTTTAAGTTAGGTTAGGTTATGTGGCTTGTGCCTCGCTTCGCTATCGCTCCGCTCGGCTTGACGACGGAGGGTGGCACCAAATTTAAACTAAAAGTTTGAAAATGCTACTCCAAAAAATTACAGTGCGTGCACGTTCCATCGAGGAGACCATCCGTGCGGTGAAGTGAATCTTTGTGAGGCACAACACAGTCATCATGTTGTATATCCTTGTAAATAAATGTTACTTTGATAAAGGCGAGCGTCGTCCTTCACTCACCCTTCTTTCCTCTGTAAATCGAGCATCCTTGCCTAGTTCCTTTGAGGAGGTAGTCGCTGGTTGAGTTGGGGTTTTGGGTGCGATTAGAATTCCGCACGCCGGGGCGGAAGAATCTGTCTGACCCTGTGTGCTGCCATTGCAGATGGAGCCCAGCACGGCCACGGGTCTAGCCACCACGGCCTGGGGCACAGACCTGCTCTCGATCGTCCTACAAGAACATGTTCACCCGGGTGCCGCCGCAGTCGGTTCAAGATCGGGAGAAGTGGAGGTGCAGGGAGTGCGGAAAGGAAGTGTCCAACCCGTGGCATCACTCTCACACGCACAGGCGCCAACGGTTTTTCTGTCCGCAGTGTGCCAACAGCTACAACCGAATCGACTCCCTGAAAGCGCACTTCCGGGCCGCGCACGCGATGCCCTCCGCCTCCACTCCTCTACACCATCATCTTCAGCAGCAGCTGCAGCACCACGGACTCCAGCACCTCCTACCCCCTCCGCCCCCACCACCGCACAACGCCAGTGCTCATTAGCAGGCTGTCCAACTGCCCCAGTAAACATATCATGCATAGTTACCACGCGAGCAGACCTTTTTTCGGGACTTTGAAGGCGTATTCGACCCTGTTTTGAGCACTCCGGTGCGTTTAATATCAATGTTACCACGTTTGTAGTTTCTAATGCTTTGTTGAAAAAGATTCGCGCAGGGCGCGAGCAACCTGCTAGCGGCGTAACGGAGTTGCGTCCACCACACAAAATATTGTCAGTTTGAAAACCAAACAGCTCCAAGGCGAGCGACCGCGGCGAGGAAAGGGTTTCTGAATTGGTAATATTTGCCGCAATGCCCGTACGGCAGTAAGCACCAAAGAACTATAGGTGATCTCTTGGTCTTCCCAACCCTAGAGAGCCTCATAGGGAGAGAGGCGACAATTTATTCCCGCGGCGTGCGCTGATTCGTGTGATGCATGAAACCAGCAACGCTGATTGGCGGGATGCAAAGGTGATGTTGCAGTTGACGCCTCTCTCCCTGTGAGGCTCTCTACTCTACCCCCATGAGGGGTGGGCCGTTCTCTTGGTCCAAGTGTGAAGACTTTTGCCTTCAGTATTCCAGTTGATATACCGTGCCATAGGAAAAGAGCTTGTCCTCAGTAAGATGCCTTCTGTTCAGGCAATGCTTTTGACTGTTTCATCGTCTTGCTGATTCTTTGAAATGAAATATTTTTATTTCCCCTGTAACGTTTGTTATATTCACCGCCTTCTCGCTTTAAAAGCGCTTTTTGTGTCCCCAGAATTGAGAATCATCACAAGCTCTTCATTTTTCTAGCTGGTAGAGTCTTTGACTTAGGGCCACTTTCACCTTGCTGAGTTAAATGTTAACGGAGGTTTAAACCCCCGTTAACTCCAGAAAACAATAGGGAACAGCCCACTTGATCATGAGTTAAACCGTCGTTATCACTTAACCCAGCATGGTGGAAGTGGCCCTTAAACAGGCTTCCTCTCTCACATTAAAGTGACTAGGTGTAGATTCAATATTTATCTAGCTTTATCAAGATCCGGTCAAGCACTATTGACTTAGATATCACTAGTAGTTCCTATTGAAAAAGACTTCATCGAATAAATCACTTTGTAAGCACTTAAGATACATCTAGGTGGTAGAAAGTTGAAGTTTGGCCGCTACTCATTCATTATCGAGTGAATTTCCGAAAGACTGATTAGTATGACGCGCTAACAACTTACTCGTCCTTTTAATGGACTCAAACCTCAAAAGCACCGCACTTCTTTCATCGGAGTAAATTAGAACCATAACTCGCCGTAGGAATGAACAGTCAAAGGCACAAGCAACGGCGAGAAATGCGAAACGAATCGTGTGATACCTACTGTTTGTTTTTTTTTATTAATCATAAGCTTTGAGCAGATGTGTGCGGCGCCTGGAGAAGATTGCGTAGGCAACCCGCATACCACGGCTGTATGACGGTTCATATCTGCCACGGTCCGCAGGCGCTTGGCGATTTCGAGTACCTTCAGATACACGGGCCGTTCTGCTTTATGCAAGGTATGAGAAATTTTTTGTTCAACCTCAATATTTTACGTGCAAGTGCTTAGAATACACGAAGTTCGAACAATTAATTTCTCATTGTGCACACGAAATGGAATGACGGAAACGTCGGGACCGGAATCGTTTTCTTCTCTTAAAGGTTACGCGATTTTATTTTTATTCTTTTCCTTTCGTGATTTGAGAGACTTTTACCTTTGGACAAGCTTCCTGACCCTATGGCATCCTAAACATTCAGTAAGTGCGGAATTTCTCCGTGCTGAAAATGTATACGTCTTGGCTTTACTGCCAAATGTTTTTTACTGTTAGAGACTAAAATTAGACTGATCTTTTTCCTTTTGTTATTGTATAGTTATGCCTCGGGCATATAACTTATTATTTATATATTTTATAACCATGACATTATGTCATTTGTACGATTTACCGCGTGACCATGTGATGTCGATATAGCATACTGCATTGGTTTCAATTATTTTATAGAGTGCTTGATAATAGTAGCGGTATTGTGCGTTTCTAACGACGTTTTCACATAAAATCCTAGCTAAAAAGTGATATTAATTTTAATCGGAGCATTGCAGACTTGTTAGCTGCTTACATTAATGTCGTCTCCTTGTTCCGGTATGGTGTCTTCTTTTTTTTCACAGCAAACAGAGAATGACTAAGTTTCACTAATTTTGGCTAAAACCTTTCTAGCCACATGAAAAACAAAATTTTGTCCATTTTTCTACGTGTTCCATTTACTTTTGGACTGGCTGGAATTTGGCTTTAATTGGTTCTATTCATCGCATTGATCAATGTCGTGTGTCGATTTTGTTTCTTTTAGAATTAAACTGGAACATTCCAATATGTTGTCAAAATTTTTGTACGAATTATGTGAAGTCTTCCATATCACAAGACATTAGATATCAGCACGGACTAGGTGTATGTATAATCGACACAACCACGAAAGAAGGGAAGCGAAAAATGTGTCGTAACTAGTCTATAGTGGTCTGCTTTCCAGTTTATCATAGATTGAGTATGATGAAAAAAAAATGCAACAGGATTTTATAAAGACATAATCGTAGAGCGAGTTTTTCCTTTCGGAAACTGTCGTAAGCAGTGAATTTTGTATCTGCTATACCCCCATCTATTCCAACTGTTGAAACAAATCCAATATTTTGTATACGTAATTGTGTTAAACCACATTGCTAGAATCAGGATGTGCAGTATCGTATACTTAAAAGAAAAGCTTATAATCGTACATAAACATTGTGACTATAAGAACAATTTGTATAGAAGCTATGTATATTTTTGTAGTTTTGTATTGTACATGAAGCCTCCACAGCACCAATTGAGTGCCGTATTGTAATCAGTATTTTATTCTGCTGTAATATGGATGATATAATTCCGTGCGTATGATATTAAAACGTACTCGTGCATGATAAAAATTTCAACCGCTATATGCGGACAAAGTTCTTTGAAAGGCGTATTGTAAGGATAATGCCTTTATCATTATCTTGTTCTTTAGGTATTTGGTCACATATACCGGTAGAGACTGTTGTTTATTTGTGCAATCCCTGAGTATGAAGAGCTTTGTACTATTTGCTGTAGATATATCACGATATTGGTCAGTGTTATAGTCATAATATTCAAAGTATTGTCAATAGTTTTTGTTCTTTTATTAAAAATTCAGTCTCTCGTCGAGTATCGGCTCTGATGTAAGCTACTTTTGGGGGATGTTAAAATACTTTCCGCATTATTTGGTGATGAATGAAGAGCTAATTCTTAAATATCTCTCCCAAGTTTAGAATTGATGAGTCCAACGTAAAAATGGGGGAAGCCGAATGAATAAAGTTCGTAGGTCAAATGATAATAATACAACAGTAGAGTCTTCTGCATCTAGTTGATATACCAGTTACCTATATGTAGTAATTTTTTTGTTTTCACTTTGTGATTACTTCGGAGAATTTTCTGGTAAACGTTTGTCGCTCAACCGACTTGTCCCATTTTGCCGTTTCACCGTTAGTGAGTGTGCGTATTACTGAACGAATAGGAATTTTCTTATTCGCGAACACAACAGCTTTTGTATTGAGGTGTTTTTTTTGCTAAATAATATATCAACGAGATGTGTATACGTGTTGTTAATTCGCTTTTATTCAGTTTAACGTCGTTTTTCCGTAGCCATTTTTCAATTATTCTTTTCCTTTTCTTTCAAAGAACGCTTTTCTTGTGAAAAGTAGAAGACAGTGCCTTTGTGGCATATTGATATACTTTGCAACTTACGGACGAGCCGGACTTAAAGTAGAGAACACATAGACAAGCTCGAGCTTGCACTCCCGTGCACCTTCATAATCACCGCAAAATAGACCAAGACGTTTTTGCTGTGCTTTGCCTGTATAGGTGTTTCTTGAGACTGAGGACACATGATTACTGTACTGGATTAAACGGCCGATCAACTCGGCGAGAATCGGCGTCATTCTTGGGCAAGAACTTTTGTCCCCTGCCTCAGTATAGTCTTCAACTTCATGTAGTAAACTCCCAAAGTCTTCACCGCCGAGCTAAAAAGGAAGAAGCTACCGGTACCGATACTTTTATAACGATGTACTGTACAGCGGCGATCAAAAGTGTCACTCTCTCATATGGAAAATTTTACGAGAAGAAGGGTGACGCGGTGAGAGTAGGATATATCTTCATGATGCTACTTTTGAACTTGATTGTACGTTCTTCTGCCCCACGACAATCAGAATGATTCGCACTTTGGTTGGTTAATCTTGAGGCGAGGATTGTCTTTCTGTAGACTTAAGTGTGTTACGAGAAGTTAAACCCCTGTAGTCCAGGATTAGTTTTCGTTCTTAACTCTTGTAGTCCAAGTTTAATTTTGGTTCTGAACCCTTGTAGTTCAAGAGTAATTTTCGTCTCCATTATTATCCAGGGTGGAGTCATAGCAGTGTTCCCGTAACTTGCAGTGATCTAACTAAACTCTGGCGCTAGTTGAAATTCATGGCAAACCTGATTTTGTTGGTACTGAGTACTTATTTCTATGGCTGTGGTGGGTGTAGTGCTCGTGAGTGTAATATCTGTATAGTTTAATATTTTGAATATTCTTTACGAATTTCCAGAAAGATTTAATTTTTTGCGATCTAGGTTAACATTATTTAAACTATGTTTCTTTGATTATGTATTAACGAACTTTTATCTAGTTTGAAATGCTATTAGTTACCATAAAACCTCCTTTTCACTTAACGAAGAACTGCGATTCTTATAAAATTATGCCCTATTCGTCGTATTGACGATTGCGCGTCTCGTATTTACCCAGTGTAAGTCAAACTTATAAGATTTAACGATTCCACTGTAAATTGTGTATTGCACAAAAGTTGCGTCGTTCAGACACATCGATAGCTTTTATCCTTATTTTGGCATGTTTGTTAAGACCTTTTGTATTTCACCTTGACTTTTAAACATTAGTCAGGCCAAACAGTTTTAGCTTTAAGAAAGCCAACGAGGAAGTTAAAATTAATGAATTCGTGTAACAGTGTATCCTTACCGATTTTTTACAGTACCGTCTAATGCGACGTTGATAATAATTGTGATTATGTAACGTTACCCACCACCGTCAGTTATGATTTGATATAAAGAATGTGTAGTTCGTTTTCAACGAAACCTTTTCTCTTCAGCGATCTCGACAGATAATACCATGGTGCGGAACTTAATCAGTTGTAACCCTTACCTTTGTATCATCAACTATTTCCCAACTGTATCATATTCATACGGAAGTGTGTGTGTATATTTGTTGCGAACATGCATGTCAGGAGCGTTGTTGTAAGCCCTTCAAGTAGACTTCAAGGCATCGATTAATCTGTCGAAGTAGCGCGTAAAAGGAACGATTTTGATTGGTTGTCCGGAGGAATGACACCCTCTCGGCTTGCCAACAGCGTTTGACGATGGCGCTGTGAGTGCTCCTGATTTTCCAAGTCTTGCCTTGAGTGAAGACCAATCCTATTCGCTGGCGCTATTTCGTCGTGTACTCATAGCTCACTCAGTAGATTTTATTTTCCCACTGGGAGTGCGGGTCTGTTAATATCGGATACAGATCTACCCTTATTCCTTATCAATTCCATGCATAAAAATAAAACGCAGTATCCCTCCTATTTCTTAAGACCTTTCCCTTTATCCTGTTGTCAGAGTTTAGTTGTTAAAATGCCATCCAAACCTCCAGGCAATGCTTCAGTGTTTTCCGAGATTCTGACTGTTGTACTGTGTGTACCATTGTTATCATGTGTAATAAAGAAAGTCAGTCTAAGCCCGATTTGTTTATGTGTCTTTTTAAGTTGTTTTGGCATGCCAGTGTAACTGTGACATCGGAAAGCCGCATTTTCCACTTATCGTTTAAATAAAAGAACGAATCTTAACTATGTCCGTTTATCATTCATTAACCCCCTTCCTCTCGAGGTTTAGAAACTGCAGGAGCTCAGAGGGTGTGAGAAAAACGGTTAGTTTAAGGAAAAGTAGTAACGGCCTACAAATGAAAGAAAATTATTCGAAGAATAAATATTTTTGTGCAAAGTGGAATGTCTAATTCAAAGAAAGCGGTTATTCAGTCAAAACTGGAACGGTTTGCTTAAGCGAAACCCAATGAGGCGATAAATGTCGGCAGTGTGGTTAGGTTAGGATGAAGAAAAGAGTTAGCCCCTTGCAAGAGAAGACCAAGATTTGGTGTCTCTGCCAAGAATTCCAAAAAATGGATCACAGCTTAAACAAAATCCTGACATCATCGGTAAACTCAGTCAGCGTACATTGCCAGCGCGCAGTCGCTCCTGAAAACCGGAAGTCCCATAGAGAGGTGAGAGCACGCCAGGGCACGGGGTCGAATGTTTTTATGCATGCCAGAAAGAAATTCTTCCTCTCTTTCCTGTCGTTTATCTTCATTTTAGAAACTCAGTGAACCGTAGCGGGTTGGCGTCTGTTCCAGGGGCAACCATCGGATCTAATTGGCCGGTCGCAGCAAGGAGTTCGTTGAGGTCCTCATCTCTGGCTGCTCCCATTGGTCAGTTTACCTCGGCGGAAGCCAATCAGCTCCCTCCGTCGTCACACGAAGTTTTCGAACGCTTATCCAATAGTGGGGCTCAGGCTATGTATCTCTGCAAACTTTGCGGAAAGGTTATGAGCCACATTTGGCATCATTACTACGTCCATTTTCCCGGGCGATTTGAATGCACAGAATGCGATGCCGTGTACGCGAGGAAAGACACGATGCAAGCTCATATGAGAGCGAAACATAATGTTTACCAAACGCCGTTATCCCAGTGAAATTTTGTACACATTTTAACGATCTCTTTAAAAGATATATTGTATATAAATATATTTATTTATTATTTGAGGTACTTGTATGTTTTATTGGTTCCCGCCTTCCTTTGTCACGGATTCCGTAAGTTTTACCCGGTTTAATCTATTGTCGCTAAGTTTGGTCTCGCACTTTCCCTTTCGCACTTTATCGAATCTAGTTACTTTCAAGCACAACACATGAGTGTTCCACGAATTTTCATTCTGAAAAAAAAAAAAAAGAAATAAAAAGGAAATGTTCGATTTTTGTGTAGCAATGAGAAAGGCGAAAGAGTCGAAAATTGTTACAAAAATGAGTGTTTTACATAATCTGCGACGTTATTTCCAGTCTACCGGGTATCTTCCTAGTATCTCCGAAGAGTGACGGTAAGTACTATTACTGGTATGGAAACTACTGCGATGACGTTGATTCACTCATAGAGCCAGGCGAGCGCCTGCAAGTCGACGGATAGGCAAAGGCTGCGCATCTGTGTTGCGCGTGTTGCCTACCCACACGCGCCTTGAAACATCTCTCACACGTAGTATCGAGTATACTGAAGATAGATTTTGCATACAGGACAATAAAAGCAAAAAATACCGTCGAAATACGCTCTCTTATTCAACGTTTAATTCACAGAACAGTTGGTAAAGAGAAAGACGCATTCCATCCTAAAAACCAGTCCCTTTAATATCACAGCTGTTTTTCATTTTACAAGACTATTTGCTACACAAAAGTATATAACTGCTCCTCATTTAGTCACGAGAAAATCTTTTCAATAAACTACGTATGAGAAAAACAAGAGGGACCTCGCACTTCTCTTTGTCTCACATAAGCAGCCGAGAGCACCAAACGTATAATTTCCGTACTTTAAACTAACAAAAACCAGGAAAACTCCAACATATGATGAGGTAAGTACGTTCCTCCATACCGTCGTCAGAATGCTTTAAAGGTGATGTATTCACAGCAATGACAAACAATTAAGTTTGGAATCACGAATTATAACTCTTGAAGAGGGAACTGAAAATTAAATTCTGAGATAACATAACTAGCAACAGATACTGCGACAAGAATTAACATTTTTTAGACAAATAATCTATATCAATTTGAAAATAAAATATTCAGAGAGAAAAAGATGAAAATAAAATATTCAGAGAAAAAAATTAAAAAAAAAGAAACGGTGCTCTTTTTCTCACCTGTCATCCTCATCAATCGTGAATTCTGGCAGAACAAAATCATCGTCGTTAGAGACGAACAAATTTTTCACCACCACTTTCATTTCTGAATCTAAATGTTTCAGAGACTTGCGCCTCGTGCCAGAGGACTTCCTCTTGGAAGGCGCTTTCTTACGCGGAATTTCATCAACAGAACCTAAGGACTTTCCGCTATCTAGTTCTATTCTTATAGGCTCAGTTAAGCAAAAGTCTGAGTCGTCCGCACCAGCAAGCCTGTTAGCATCCTCGCCACTCAAATATTCAACTTCTACAGGGCAGAGATCGCTGGCTGATAGATTTCGAATATCGATCTCGTCACATTGAGGTAAATTATCGATATCTATGTACAGAGTACTCTCGGATAACGATTCCGGTCGAAGAGAACTGAACGAATCGATACTCTCACAACCAGGTGAGTTTACGTACAAAATCAAAGTATCTTCAGGTACCGGTATCGTTCGAGAAGGTTTTAAATCATCTACAACGGTCGAAGTCCCAGTATCCTGATCTCGCTCAACTTTTCCCTCGGCGCAAGAAGCCTCAACACGCTCACTAGGTTTGCCTTCATCGCCTGGGTTGGACGCGGCAACGTTGGGATCCTTCGTAGTGAGACAGCTCTTACTGTTCAGGTCAGCTTTCAAAGGCGATGCCTCAGGGCATTTTTTCCATTTCCTCGAAACCCCGCTTGAATCAGGTGATCTATTTTCACAGTTTTTTTTCCTCTTCCTACCTAGTGACGGCGTCACGCGCGCTACTTCCTTGCTCTTTCTCAAGTCCGCTTTGCTTGGATTAACATTTTCTACCCCTTTCCCCACGGACTGACACACTTTTTCCTCGGCTGACAAGATCACCCCGCCATTGGACTGGCTTGCTTCCTGGCGATCTCCTCTTTTCTCGCAAGCATTATTATCTTCCTGCATACGCGAGCTCACCAGCGAGTCCAAATTTACACCGAGGCTCTTTTTCTTGGTAACTTTTCTTCCCTTGTGGATGTTCTCGTCTTCTTCCGCTGAAGAGTCGTATTTGACGGTACGGCTCTGTTTTTTGGTATCTTTCCTCCTTTTGTGAATATTCTCATCCTCTTCCGCTGACGAGTCGAACTCCACAGGACTGCTTTCTTCCTTGGCTCGTTTTCTTTCTCTAGGGACCTTCTTCTTTTCTGCCTCGACTTCTCCGCGTTTGTAGGAGTTCAAGTGAGATTGTAAGTGTCTCTCCCGTTTTGCATAATTATTGAAAGGCTGGCCACAAATTTGACACGGGAAAAAGCACCCCTCATGAAGCATTTTAACATGAATGTCCCTTCGGCTCTCGTCAGTAAAAGTGACGAAACACAAGCCACACTGAAACTTGCCTGGAGTACAGTGAATATTTTTCACATGGCTCTTAAGAGTATCTTTGGCTTTGAAGGCAAGGTCACAGAAGCAGCACACAAATTTTCTATTATCCCCATGGGTGTTTTTGTGTCTCAGAAGGTTATCCTTCCTTGAAAATGCCATGCCACAAATCGCACATTTGAACGGTTTTGTGATGCTATGAACGGCTAAGATGTGCCTGTCCAAAGACTTTTTGGAGGAGAAGCTCAAACCTTCGATCTGTCAACAAAAAAGAATATCAGTATTTAGATAAAATTCACAGACTTACTCTGAAATCTGATTATATAGGGAACCAATATGATACAAGAAATTAGACTGGATGCATTTTATCACCCATGCCCCCTTCCCCACACTTTTTTTTTTTCACACATCATTATTTAGGCAGGTTATCTTGTGTTGTTAAATTTTCTTGATTGCGATCATACAAAAAATAAACAGAATATGTGTATAGCAAAGAGTGGGGCAGTGCAATTAATAATTAGGAATCATTTAACAAAGAATATAGATAATTAAAGAGCAATACAGTTAAAACTCTGAGTCTCAAATGGGGAGTAAAAGTTGAGTTGTATACCATTTTAATCAGCACATACTGAATGACTAAATAAAAATATGTTTATAGCACAATGACAAGACTCCAATCATACCTGGCAAATGAAGCTACTTCCAAATTGTCCATGGAATTCCTTTTGATGAGCTTCCATATTTTTCAAAGAAAGGTTGATCCCACAAGATGAGCAGCGCTCCATACCCTGATGTTTGAAAGTCACTATGTGTCTCTTCAAGTGTGAGAAGCTCTTGAAAACCTTGTTACACTTCTTGCAATGATATGACCCATCATCTGATTTTTGGAGTTCTCCTTGCCCCACGTGAACTGACATTATATGATCATCAACCGCTGCCACACTCAATCCTGCTCCTTCGGGACAGAGAGGACAACCATCTTGCGGCTCTTTAGCGCAATATGTAACATGAGTAAAGAGTTCTGGGTGAGATGTAGCAATGAAGTTGCAATGTGGGCATTGGAACCTCTCAGTGAACAAACTGTTATGTTTAGGGTCCTCCTTCTTGATGATCGTCTGATGCAAGGGATCTTCCATGGCAACTGAAGTCTCTTCGTATCTGACATACTTCGCTTGAGGCAGAGAACTTGGCTCACGACGCTCCACCGACCGGCTTGTCCGCTCACTCGGCGATGTCACCCAACTACGATTGGCAGGGGATGAATCTTCAAAGCGAGGTTTGCTCTCAGAAGAAGCTCTCTAGAAATAATTCCAGAATAGCAAAAATCAATATTGTGATCTAGTCAAAGGTGAAAACTGATAGAATGAATGGGAAGGTGAGGTTATGTTGTTGTTTAGCGACCGTACCTTGGACAGCTCTTGCCGACATAACTTGCCCAATTGAACCAGGAAGTCAAACGTCAAGCTCATTTTATATATAACCTCATGTGGATAGAAATTATAGAATGTCTTCCTTCCTATTTAATTAATTAAAAATTCTACGTGATTTCCCGCGGAGCAGTAAGGAAACGGAAAATGGCTATTCTTCAGATAACGTAATGGAAGTTTGGTACGCCTCTTATATTTGATCTATGAAATGACTTTCCTTATTTTTAATTAATAATCATTTCTCCTCTCGTGTAATGATAAATCAAGATCAACAAACATCAAGCTTCAAATTAACCAATCTACGTAATTCCAATTCCTTAAAGTTATATTAAATTCCAAGCTACAAAAACCTGAGCTAGAGTCCTTGAGTCATAAATTTTTCATAGTCGCCAGCTGAACAGCTGATGAGCTGGTGTGTCAATGTTGGTCAGTGAATTGTGAGGGAGGAAATTGGAAGAGTGCGTCGTGCTGTCATTATTTGTTAATAACTTTGATGACTCGAGTATTTCAATATATCAAACGTTTACATATTCTTTTCCCCGCTTCTGTATGCGCTTCGCAAGCTTTGAAAGCTGGAAAATTTGATTGGTAAGTACCGAATTCGTCAAATGCTTATTGAAGTGCTATTGTAGGCTATGTTATTACTCAAGTTTTAAAAAAAGTTTCATTTTGGGAATATATGTTTGAGTCTTGTCCATTTTTACTCAAGCAGTCTTATAGTTCAACAAAGAAGACCTTACATGACATGTCACTCGTCTCCAAATGATTGTTTTAAGGGGAATGAGAATTAGACTCTTCACTGTCACTACAGAGAAAAATGTTGAAGCGTCAAAAAGTCATATCACTGTCACAAACTCTGGAAAATGCTTCAATGGTCACTTTTGCGTGCTTTTTTTTCTGTGTTGTGTCATAATTTTAATTTGTTCTCATAAGGGAAAAGCTGTAAAGTTTTGTCAGTAACCTGATGCTTACTTAATTTACAATCTAGATAGACACATTATTTGGAATTTTATGATTAAAATGCTTTTGTCTACATGAGTTCCTGTGGATATTACCCAATAGGTTAGACCTCAATATTGATCATCCACAACTCACTTGTCAGTTGCTTTGGGTATGTTTACAGTAACCATGGACCTTGTTTCCTCTAAAAGAAAAAAGGAGAAAAAAGATGTTTTTTTATTTTTTTTTAATACCTTATTTGGCGGTCCCTAAGGCAACGTCTATGTAGGGATGGTGCATTATATTTTTCAGTTATCATGTATGATCAATGAATGCTAAAAAGGAAATGAAACAAGTGACAAGTAAGCAGGTGAACAAGAGTTAATAAATAGCAGTTAAAAAAATAGCAGGACTGTTGAACCATTTCAGAAATAATCATTAATAATGAAGGGGTATATGAACAACAAATAGATAAGCAAGTTGGCATTTTAAGGGAAGACATTGTTCAAAACTCACCATGGATATTATAATAAAGGAACAAGAATATAGTGACAGACAACAAAGATAAAATTAATAGGTGGTTTCATTTTTATCTGAAATATTGGTTTGGTGTTGCCTTTCCAAAATATATTAAGTTGGAATTAGTTAAGTTGAACAAAAAGGAAACCTAAGTAGTAGTGTCTATAATAGGAAACCTAGTAGTAGTGGTGATAATGTCTTGCCAAGTTTTGATATTTTTTCAAGTTTCTGAGTGAAGATCTACATTTACATTGCAGTGGGGCTGTATGGAAAGTAATGGCAAGAAACTTTTTTTCTTTCCTTTTTCCAAATGGGATGATTTTTTTTTTTAAAATTACAATTTTATAGGATGGTGAGTGTAATTTATGCTATATCTCAAGTCAGGGGTAGATTTCTATTGACTGAATAAGCTCCAAAATTTCAGAATCTGGGTATCTGTTTATTTGTGTCTGAGTTTTTTTTTTCAAGTTATTATGATTATTTTTTAAACCCTCATTCATTGTTCCCTTAACAGAATCTGTTGGTGTAAAATAGTTGGCAACTCTCCCATTACCACCCAGCAATATCTTTTCCAAGCAGCCAAATGTACCTGAAGTTTTAAAAAAAATTGTAAATAATTTTTTAAAATGAGCTAATTATTTTTTCTTGTTCTTTTTCTGTTATACCACAGTATTTTTTTACAAATATGAACTTTGCTTATCCCGAATTCTTTATGTCTTCATCTTGAGAAGGGCAAATTTGCCTTTTCTAATGAGTATAATAATCCTTGTACATGCCTTTAATGGAAATAGTGCTTTGATAATTTTTTAAGAGTAGGCGGGATGAATTCTTTGGAAACTAGCATTAAATCTTAGTTTCCTGTAAATCACACGCTAGAGATTGGCGGTCTTATGTGGCGGGTCATTGAGACGTCCAAAACCTACATCTAACCTGTTTTTTCTCTTCTCAACCTCCCCTCTGCTCTTCCTCTTATCTTCATATCCTTTGCTGTATCTCTTCTTCATTCAACCATTTCTCTGCTCCTTCTCTGCTCTACCTATTCTTAGCTCTACTTTTCCTGTGCTCTACCTCTCCTATGCTCTACCTCTCCTTTGCTCTACCTCTCCTCTGCCCTACCTCTCGTTTGGTTTACTTCTCCTCTGCTCTACCTCTCCTCTGCTCTACTTTCCCTCTGCTTCACACGTATTAATTTGCCCCCAAAAGAGCTAAATCTCGAAATAAATCTTCGTGAGCCATCTCTCCAGCATAGTTTTAAATTTATCACGTCCGATCGGTTTGCCAAGAGTTCGCTATTATTTATAGACGTGTTCTACGTCACGGACTTATATCGGAAAATAAAGGGGGTTGACGGGTGGTGTCGGGGGCCGGCCGGCCGGCTGCCCGCCCGCCCGCGCAGAATACGCACCAAAATATTGGCGCGCTGTGGCGAGAAGCGGGCTTCTTCCCGGCCCGCCGCGTCTTGGCGTCAGTCAGTGACGTCCCACCGCCGCACCACCGGCGCGGCGTTGCGACCCGCGGCTCCCGCGGCCGGGCCCGTGGACCCGTAGAACCGCGCATCGGGCCTCTGGGCTTTTGCACATTCCGACGCCGCGCCGCTCCTGTGTCCCCCAAAGCCCATCTGTTGCGTCTAGCGCTTTCTCGGGTAAACACTTGTGTTATTGTCGAGGGCACTAACACTTGAGACCGTAAGGTGTCAAATAAAGCTCATTCCGTCCACGATTCATGAAACCTTTTTTTTAATAGGGCGTCCATTGCCAAAATGCATCGACTGCTTACTGAACATGTCTAAGATTCAACCAGAGCTGCTCATATGAACGATTTGATCTTTCGCTTATCGCTCTCAAACCCCTAATCTAAATACCGTTAAGAGCTCTAGTCTCTCCTAAGGCACAAGATTATACGCCGAATATGACTTTGAGAATAGTTTAAATTTATACCTCGGTTATCTCTACGGTCTTAAACAACGTTCTTTGAGACCTCTTATGAGAACTGATGGTAAAAACAAGTTCCAGGAGACATTTCATGTAAATCGTTAAGTTTAGCATTAATTTTACAACGGTCAATTCTGCCGCGCACCGCTACGTTTCTTGGAGATGGCCAAGTCTCTTAGCGGGTCCCAGTTTCTCAAAAATTGAAGTTTAATTGTTTTTTTTTCAGAATTTTGTCACTAAATCCCGTTTCGACCTCTCATTCTCCCTCAATTTCTTTCACCCATTTCCCTTGTATTCCTCCCCCCCAATTTCTCCCTCCTATCTGTTCCATCCTCCATCTCTCTCCTTCGTCCATCTCTCTCGTTCCTCCATCTATCTCCTTCCCCCGTCTCTCTCCTTCCTCCATCGCTCTCCTTCCCCCTCCGTACCTCGTCCAAAATC
>Ga0058701_10001834_pt1 | contig 15527 bp, 8 predicted proteins | sample AgamicOrMae_FD_97039 | JGI IMG/M metagenome (GOLD analysis project Ga0058701, IMG submission 97039) | Agave microbial communities from Guanajuato, Mexico - Or.Ma.e | ecosystem: Host-associated > Plants > Phyllosphere > Phylloplane/Leaf | place: Guanajuato, Mexico | collected 2012-06-04
AAATGAACTCGATTCGCAGAAACATTAAAATTAGGGGATGGATTGGCAGACGGTATTTTTTGTCGCATGTTCGTTTGAAGAAGCTCTTCAAACGGAATGACGCATTTACCGACCGTCTTTAGGTCGTAAACGTCTGGGACAGGGCATGTTTATTACTTGCTGACGTTCTAGTTTGGACCATTGAGAGTTTATTGTTCATGAGCTCGTGGGGGACTCAGCATTAGCCATCAAACCTCAAAATTTGTTCGAAACGATATTTAAGCTCACCTTAACTAGTTTTGACTGAGATACTGCCAAGATTTCGAGTTGCAAACCCGCACAGCCAACATATTTTTTAACACTAACTTTCAATTTATTTTCACTTGCTCTTGTGATTGTGTAGCGTAAGGAACTATCTTACAATCTTTTCCCTTCGCTTGAAGTGCTTCGGCTAAATTTAGGCCGCGTGCCATCCTTCTCTGTGACTTGGCAGCTAAAGGTAGAAAACGAAAGGAAGAATACGCAACCTTTTAAATCGCGAGTTCTACCTACTACCGTTAGATGGCGCCAAGCGCTCTCTACAAGATGGCCGAACTAACCGGCCCTATTTTATTCTCGAGGCGGCGGGGCCTAGTCGGGGTGCAGCCAACACAATGTGAGCCGCTGAGCCACCGAAATAATTAGACACCCGCCGAAGTTAGACCGGGTTAGAGTGCATACGGGTACCTTCGGGTTTTTCCGTCGGTTCTCGTCTCGGATAGCTACTCGGAAACCGTGCGGCGTCGCGCGTCGCTTACTTGTCCAGTTGTCGCCCCACGGATCCAAGCTTTGAGTTGGCGAATTTTTCACGATGTGACGAACGAGCAGATCGACTGTTTTGTGAGTTACAACAGCGTTTCTTTGAGTAATGATCTTAGGAACTGTTATTTTAAAACTTAATTTCCTAAAAAAAATGTCCTGAAACTTTGGTTTGCGTTGCACTTTATGGTAAAAACACTTAAACTTCCTGAAATAGTAACGTTTAACGCTTAACTATCGCGGTTGTGATGTGAATAATCTGCCCGATGCATTTTCATCAATATATTATTCGTTAAGATAGTGTCTTTAGATAAAGCGTATAGCTAATAATTTAACCCATAACAGCCCGAAGTATTCGGAGAGAAGCTTAGGATAAATTCGAACGATTTTCCTCTTTAAATTACGCAATTTCAAGCTTTGGAAAATGCCTAAATTATTAAATTTCAGGTTTTCAGAGGGGTGATATTTTTTCAATTGTGACGATATGAACAATGAAAATCCTCAAAAATAAATTTTTGTGTCTGAACGGCATCGCTGGGCGGTAGTGGGTTTTAAGGAACCGAATAACTTTTTAGTGAGCCGAATTACAGTAATCTCTCGAATTTCCTCTGAGATGTCGAAGCGGTTTTCGTGCTATGATTTCAATTTGAAGAAAACTCGGAATGATTGCTTCCTGTTTGTTGTAGTTAATGCTTTAACGCATGTAAACTTAATCTACTGTCAATCGAGAATTGCGACGGGTCATTCACTGAAAACAAGTGAATGTTGGCAGGACTGTTCTACTTTTGTTTGGAGGGCAATCGGCGGAAGTGAACAAGATATTCGATGCTTTTCGTATGTTTTCTTTCCAATTTTTGTTCGTCGCGCTCACTGTACTCAATCCGGGGCGACCCTATTTAGGACCCGCCTTTTTCGTGCAGGTTATTGTTAACGACAAGGGTCGTGTTCGCTCACAAGAGGCGACCCCCGTTGTCTGTACTTGGTGCCTCTCTGCGCCCGATTTGATTTCTATCGCTCAGCCGATAACCTTCAGGTAACAGCTTTTCCGATATCGCACCCACTGTGACAAAAGTAGAGGGCGCAAATAAATTCTTTTTGAATTTTAAAGTGCCCGCGGGTATAAAATTTTTCTAGAAGGCGTCGCGAGGAGTGAAAAAGTACATTCACCGCCTACCTTCAGTACGTTTACTTTGAGGCTTCTAGTGTTTCGCATTCCACTAGTCTATTTTCGGCTGATGCATTGCGTGCAAGTCGTGAACTCGCGAGGTCACGAGGAGTATCCGAGGAATGGAGGTGAATATAATTCGGGAGCCCGCTTAATCAACTAGATGATGTCTGCGAGGACAAAGAATCGTTTTTAAGTGAAGGATAACGGGAAGGTTCAAATACTTCAGGTCATTGATTTTATAGTGTTACTATTGACCCGACCTGCGATTAATGTAGGAAGACTTGAACGCGCGAAACCAACCTCATGCATTTTAAATAGGAGGTGACTTGGAACGCACGGAACCCAACCTAGTACATTTTGTATGGGGCAGTCGGGTCAGTGGACACTTGTTTGTTTTCCGATACTTTATGATATCCTGTTAGTGCCAAGTACAGTATCCTGTACCAGAAATCGGGGCGAGTGTCTCGCCCTAGTGGATTTGCCCGGAATGACCATGCAAACCGCTCGACAGGAGTGTCGTGTGTATACTGGGCACTTCTCTCGTTGTAGGCAACACACACGTCACGCGTGTCGTGCGGGTAGCATCGTCATTGCCGAGGATTCTTAAGAGAAGACTTACTCGGTACAACCTTTGGATTACTGTTAACCCATAACAGCCCAAAGTATTTGGATTGAAATTTAGCTTAATCGAAAGGATTTTTACATTGAAATACGCTATTTTAAGCTTTGGAAATGCCTAAATTATTAAATTTCAGGTTTCCAGGGGGTGGTATTTTTTGAAATTTGACAATACTGAACTGAAAAGATCCTGTAAAATACTTTTTACTGTTTTCGAACGGCATCGCTGGGTGGTAATGGGTTAAGGCAACAAGCTTTTCGTGCGGACTGAAATTGACTCTTTTGAAAGTTTTAAGCGTGACGGTCAAGGGGTGCGACAACTCGTGATATCCGGTGTACAAAAGGCTTTGATATCCTTGATATCCAGATGTTAGATTCGGTCGAAACATGACTGTTTTCAGCGATTTTTCAAGTTTTTTACCACCGTTGTGCACTGAAGTCTGGCTAAAATTTAGGTATATCCAGAAGATATTTTTTGATATTCTCCTGAAATCTGTCATATGTCATTGAAATTTGGTAATTTTTCTGTTGATAACCGTTTAATATACCTCCGATGTCCGGCTGATATCCTAATATCCATTGTAGAGATTTCCAGCAAGGTGTCACCCCTTGGTGACGATATATGAGATGTAAGGATCCGTTATTGAAATGCGCAGGTGTGCCGGTAGCAGCTGGTAACCCTTTGGGAGCACCCTGTGATTTAACGCCCGCGGGTAAACGCAGACGAAAGAAGCGACGAAGAAAGAGGAAACGTGGAGGAGTAAGTTTTTGTTGATATTGGCGAGATAGTGTCCGGTGTATTGCTTTCTAACGGGACTTTGTTGATAGGCGACAGACGACGGTTCGGAGGAGAGCAGCTCGGACGAGAAGGACGCTGACGGGGACGCTGACGAGTGCGGGGAGAGCAGGAGTAGTCAGTCGACAACGTTAACGGACAGCGACACCCCGCAAGCACCCACTTGGCAGACGTTAACGCCCCCTCACACTCCAGACCTCTCCGCCCAGCCGGAGGCATCCGTCCAGCCTGCTCTGACTGAACTTCCGTCAGAGGCGAGCCTCGACCAGGTTCCTGCCGTCGCGGAGGAGACGGTCGTGGTGGTGGAGGACGTCGAGCCCTTGGCGTCAACGACTGCCCCGGAGTCAACGACTGTCCTGGTGTCAACGCCAGACTCAGCGTCAACGCCGGTCCCGGTTGAAGGTCAAAAGCTTGGATCTCCGGAAAGGAGAGATAGCGTGGAGGTCCTTGAGTCGCTCAGCGTGCCAATCCACGAGAACGTGTCCATTAACGGGGACGCGCAGACGAACGGAACGAATGAAGAGGAACATGTAACGAGCAAAGTCATGCCGCCCGTGACTGCCAAAGAAAATAAACAGAACGGGAAGAAAAGAAACGAGGGCAAGACTCAGAACCAGCAGGTGAATGGCGGACGCGGGAAGAACCGGAAGAATCGCAGGGGAGTGTGCAACGGAAACGGAAGCCCGCCTGAGGAAGGCCATGAGCCCGCGAGCGAGCCTCCTCAGGCAGCAGAGGTGGTGGAGCCAGCCACGGCGGCGCCGCTAGCAGCGGCGCCCGCCGAGGCGCCGAAAGCACCTCCCCGTCGGAAGAAGTGGTTGGGGAGGCACGGCACGAAGGAACGTGCGCCCACGCCGGGGAGAGACCTGACCACCGACGCGACCGTCAGCGACGAAAGCAACCTGAGCTGGAGCAGCTCGTCGGATGACTCGGTCGTCGCCGCGCTGTCAGACAGGTCCGCGTCTTCCGTCGAGGATGACACCGTGATATTTCGGCCACCGACGGTGACGGCGAGGGCGTCCGTCGAGGAGAGGTTGACGAGCGAGGTGGCTGACGAGTCCAGGGTGCCGGTGCATCCGGACGAGCCTCAAGCGCCGCTCGGGGAGGCTGAGCCCGAGCAGCGCGTCGTCGCGGAGGGTGGGGTTCGTGGCGACGGTGCCTCCTCGGCGACCCCCGACGACCTCCCCCAGGAGCCCGTAGCGGGGCCAATCGGCGGGCCGCTTCACATAACAGTCGCTGTGACACGCTGGCTTTACGACCAGAACGTGGAACAAGTTCTGTTGACTGACGTGACTGGCTCATCGTCGTCCGAGAACTCGGACGACGACCAAGACAAAGAAGCAACCCGTTCATCGACCGGTCCAAAAAACGGGTTTCGCAACCCTTTTCCTGCATCATCGCATAAATGCTCAAGAGGGGAGGTACAAGACGATGGCTTGCGGAAAAGGGTTGCTCAAAAGACTGACGACAGTGGAAGCGAAAGCGGAACTGATGTGTGGGACGCATCGCGCTTGTGCGACCCGACGTTGTTCGTGGCCAAGTACTACCGGCTCGGCGACGAGCACGGCGGAGGGGGCAGCGGTAGCGAGGCGGGCAGCGGGTCCGTGGTGATGGCCCTCGAGCTCCGCACCAGCCCGGACGAGGTGTCGTGGGCGGAGGAGAGCTCGTGGCCCGTGAGCGCGACCCGACGCGCCACGCTGCCCAAGACGGCCACCGTGGACAGCGGCATCCACTCGGACGAATCCAGCGACGAACAAACTCCCCAGAAATCCGCCAACGGTTGCACTCAACGTGGGCGCACCAGGCGCCCTAAAACTCCTGCGCGAGCATTGCTCAACCAGCTCAAAGGCGACGGTTCCTTCTCGTGTGGGGGAATCTGTTGTGTGATCCAGTGAAGAAACCCCCACCCTAGGGGACCACCCCTAGGGGACCCCGAGGGTAGGAAGACCCGCGGGGAAGAGGAGGAGTGGGGGGTATAAGTGTTCTTCCTTTTGGTCAGTGTCTTTTTCTCTTTCTGCTGAAAAGCGTGCTGCCGCCAAGTGTGGCAAACCTCAAGAAACAATTCTCCAGTTTCCCATATTCTATTGTTTTGGATGATTTTTTGAGCACGTGCTTTTTGATGTATGGCGGTGAAGTTGTTGGGGGGAAAATATCACGAATTATATAACGGGAATTCCAGTACTCGGTTGTATTATAGCTCGTGTTACGTAAGCTGTGAGTCTTGCAATCGAAATCGGTGTATTTTGTTTTTGAGCTGGCTGTGGTTGTTATTGAAACGGAAAATGTACATTGTGATTGAACGTTGAATAAGACTGGTAAGCTCCTGTCCTGCGCGCCCTACTAAACAAAATACTACACGACAAGATACGCGTTGGCGTGAGGGCCCGAGCGCAACGTTTCGCTGGGACTTCTGTTGAGTGTTTATAACACACCTACTGTACCATTGTTATAAGCATGCGTTGTATGGTAATATGCTCTATTTTCGAAGTTGAGTTTTTCTAAGCATTTTTGACAAATGAAATGTTGCCAATGTTTGGGCTTGTTATTTACTACGGGCATTGTGAATTTTTCGTTTGTGCAGTATACAAAAGTGACAAAGCAGGGTATCATTTGTGAACCCCGTTCAAGTTTCTAATCGAGAATCGTTTGTCTTTTTTTCCAACGAATTTTTCAGCGGTTCGAATCGGAAGGCAGTTGTGCGACCGCGGTTATATCGAGTACCAGCACCATACTTGTTCCGTGCGTTGTGGCTTCAAGATTAGAAGATATTTGATTTGCTGCAACTTACCGAGTTGAAGAGGGGAGCTTTAATGCTAGTAGATAACGATCTTTAAGGTCGCCTTTCGGTTTCGCATGGAAACTAACCAGAACATGTTCTAGATGGGCAGGATAGACTACCCTAGGCGTACTTAAATCATCTATTGTAGCCGACCTGAATGAAAAAACTCCAGACGCTAACGGATTACGTAGCTTTACGCTCCACAGTTGTAGATTGAATCTTTCTTTTTGGATTTAGAGTTCTCTGGTTGGAATCATAGCGGAAAATGTGCGCTTTTGAACGCTGTCCTCATCGTATCGAGTTATGCCCTAGGGGCATGTGTAGGCATCAGGTAGTGTGTGCGCTGTCGTAATCTTTTTGTTTCTGTTGTTCTCACACTTGAACAGGCAGCTGTGTTCACACGGACCACGAGGAACGGACACTTTAAGTTGCTGCATTAATGTCGAATATCGGAAGCAAGTTTATCACTCTGCCAGGCTGTGTTCATTTCTTAATTTAGTTTACCATTCAATGTTTTCACCTCCGGAACTCCGGAATTCTCGAAACGGGCCTCTAACGTGTCTCTTACGTGCCTTAGCTACCAGTATTTAAATTTTCCAACTGTTGATACATTTGCACTCATTAAAATGATCATTTTTCTCATCATTCGTTGTGGTGTTGCCGTGGCGTCGCTGAGGCGAAATTCGTTTATAAAAAAACATACCCTGCTGGTGGACCATATCCCTGCATTGGAGGGTTCAGTTTGGTTGTCTTAAGCTGTTAAGTATTTTGTTTGAATGTTTGTAATTGACTTGTTTTTTTTTTTTTCTTTGTTGTTGTTTTAATGCAGCTGTCAAGAAAGATTGTAAGATCAGGTTTGTTCTGTACTCTCCTTGTACCTTAATGACTGAAAATAATAAATAAAATGCAATTGTTAATGTTTATAGATTTGACTGTATTTTCCAAAGCTGTTTTCCAGCAAAATTTAGACAGCCAATTTTTCCACTGACTGCCAATGGTTTATTATTTTTGCAACACCTTCTCAGCTTTAAAAAATGGAGAAAATGCCAAAAACATTTCAGAAAAAATTTTTTAAGAAAAAATGCTCTGTTGGAATTTTTGACACTGCTTTTGCAGCTTACCTTGAACCACCTAGGATGAGGAAATAGATTATCATATAAGTGGCAATCAATACGATCTACATAAGCACAATCACTGTTTTATTGATTTGTTCAAAAGACGAAAATAACCCTGAGATAACCAAGCATTAACAAAACGTAAAAATAACATTTAACAAAACACTAAATGTAACAGGCTATTAAACTTAATTCTAATGACCGAATGCAATAACCAAACAGGAGACACTAAAGCTTCTTTTCACCAATTATTTTAATTCTCCTCCGAGCAGAATCACCGGTTGCAACGAGAACACCATTCACTTGTTGACGGTCTTGAAGTACTTCTGCGCGTTTTGGGGATCGGCTGTGATGGTTGGAGCACCAGGTTGCCAGTTGGCGGGACAAACTGAAAGAAGAAAGAATTTAATTAGCTATTTTAACTATCAAGAGGGAGGCCGCCAGAATCAATCGATAATTTTCCAGAACTTTTCGAAGATAAATTTCATACTTTTATCGACTAAAAGGTGATAATTTTTCAGTACTGACTTCTATTTTTTTTGCATGGAGGAATTAACATTATTTTGAATTGTGATATCTGGTGAACATTGATTGCAATGAAATTAAGATATGAAAAAAATTATTCTTTAAACAAAAAAAGGTAATGCTAATACAACAGCGGGTGAGCTTGGCCTTTGAAGATTTAATGAAAGATATTTTGCTGTGTGCCTTACCTTCACCATGTTCATCACTAAACTGGAAAGCCTTGACAAGTCGCAGCACCTCATCGACACTGCGTCCAACTGGTAGATCATTCACAGTCTTCTGCCTCAGGATGCCTTGCTTGTCAATGATAAATAGTCCTCGAAGTGGCACTCCCTCGCTTTCAAGAAGAACATCATAATTTCTTGCTACTTCCTTCTTGTAGTCTGCCAGTAGAGGGTACTTCAATTCACCTAGACCACCCTCCTGCATAATGCAAACAGAATTGTCAGTTGAAAGTCTATGAAACTGGCACAGAATTTCAAGGGAAAATATCTTACCAATCTGGGTTTTTCAATAAATGCTAGATGACTGAACTTTGAGTCACAGGAGCATCCTACCACTTTGCAGTTTAGGTCATTGAAGTCCTTGATGCGATCACTGAAGGCAATCAGCTCAGTTGGGCAGACAAAAGTGCTGAAACATTAACAGTTGATACAATAAAACTGTATATCTTAACTCCAGGCTGAACAGCTGTATAATGACTCTTACAAATCAAGTGGGTAGAAAAATAAGACAACATAGGATCCTGCAAAGTCCTTAATATCAATGTCTTTGAACTCTTTGTCAACTACAGCTGGTCCTCCAAACCACGGAGCCTTTTCAGTGACTCGTGGGCTAAACGCAGCACCTAAGAACAAAAGAAAGTATTAATTTTGGGAAAAATACCATCAAAGTAAAATACAAAGATAATGGTTCCAACAACTATAACTTACAACTGGTTGATAAATTTTTTATGGTGACTGGCTTCTTGACTGACAGAGCAGATAGCTGAAAAAATATGGAGAAAATATTAATTGACAAATAACTTGCAATGTGAAGGTCATAGTTAATTTATCAGACTTGCCAGGGAAGAAAGCATTATGACATAGTGCAACCCCGCATAAGCAAATAACTAATGTCAAGATTTAAAACAAAAACTATCTAGGAAGAAAAGGCTGGATCATGCTTGAATACATTAAGAACACAATAGTAGAGTTGATTTAGTATACTGACAAGCAAGAATCAACAAGCCATAACCTTACTTTCGAAAGCCGTCCTCTAGAGGAGTGAGTGTTAAGGGGCCATGATTCGTAAAAGGGGGTTTGTAAAATTTCATAATATACATTTTAGACAAAGGGGTACAATATTTACCTTGGCAGTTTGATTGATGCATCGCAAAATTTGTCTTGAAAACATGATGGCGATGAGTTGAACAAGACTTGTTACGCAACGCAAAGAAGACTTTTAAAATTTCTGAACTCAGCAGAAAACTAGAAAAAAAGGAATTTTCTTGAAAATGAAAATGTCTGCTTGTCCTTTACGCAGTGTTCACGCAGTAAATACCGGGTACCGACCGCAGCAACGCACTTCGCCAACCAACAACACCAACACCAGCTGATTAATGGCACAGAGAGCATGCGTTCATTGCACTTTCAGAGTCGAAAGATTTTGGTAGCACAAAAAGCTAGTTTATCTCTTTGTTTATGATTTTTCCTCCTCCTCTGTGCCTCAATAGGTCCGCCACATGTAAACTTAACCTCCTCTTGTGCCCTAGCGTGATTTCAATTATATTTCGATTAAAATTCGTTCGCGATCATCAAATTTGCAGAGTAATATTATTTTTTCTATAGTTGTCACACCATGAAGGTTAAAACTCTTACTCGGAACCCCGATGAATATCTTCGGGAAACTAAGAAGGATATCCACAAAGGTAAACATGCTATGTATTATTTTTCGAGATTGTGAAATTGATTGGCTTCCTTGCATAACACACTACCAGTACCATCCATTAGTGTGTCTTTAGCGTCATCAAACATTTCAATGGAAGTGTGTTGAAATACGTTGACAAACTCTTTGCTTTTGTGACAGTACAACGCAATTACGATCCTGATCTGCATCCCCTTGAAGCTCCTCGTGAATACGCAAGAGCACTTAATGCTGTTAAATTAGACCGAGTATTTGCGAAACCATTCGTTGGGAACTTAGATGGCCATCGCGATGGTGTTAATGTCCTTGGTAAACACACCAAGAGGTTGTCACTACTTGCCAGTGGGGCATGCGATGGAGAGGTATGATTACGTTACATTAGCTGAACCTTGCTTTGAGTTTGTTCAGCCAACAGTTTGGATCATGTTCCAGGTCCGTTTGTGGAGTTTGCCTGAGCGGAAATGTATTTCATCCTTCCAAGCGCACGAAGGATTTGTGAGAGGCCTTTCATTTACTCCTGATGGCGACAGATTTATGACAATAGGAGATGACAAGACAATCAAGACATGGGAAGTTGAGGGTGACCATGAAGAACCTATTAACACTATCCTCTCGAAGGTACAAATGTTAAATATTGTCAGCATTCTATCCTTTAGCAAGACATGATTTTTAGTTGCTAATCTATGGTTGCAGAATGTTTTGACTGGACTGGCACATCATTACAGTGACTCGCGCTTTGTTACCTGTGGAGAAGTCTGTCAACTGTGGGAAGACACAAGAAATGAACCAATTCGCTCATATCAGTGGGGGGTAGACAACCTTCACCATGTTGCATTTAATCCTATTGAAACTCATCTACTAGGTCAGTATTTTTTTCTATAAAACCTACTTTTGTCACTGTTTTGTGTGCATCTTACAGTGAAGGGTTTAGCATTTTGTGATTAAGTCAAAAATCTTGTGTTTCAGCTGCTTGTTCTAGTGACAGGGGTATAATTCTATATGATATTCGAGACACTGGCCCAATCAGGAAAGTAATAATGAAATTGAAGCCAAACAAACTGTGCTGGAACCCGGCTGAAGCTTTTATATTCACTGTTGCTAGTGAAGACTACAAGTAAGCATTTTTTAATCACACAGATCATGATAATTAGAAAAATAGATTTTGGTCAAATGTTTCTTTATTTACAGTTTGTACACGTTTGATGCAAGAAAACTGAAAGCTCCAATAAATGTTCACATGGGACATGTTGCTGCAGTGACGGATGTTGACTACTCTCCCACCGGGAAGGAATTTGTTAGTGGTAGTTATGACAAGTCAATTCGTATCTACACCTTCACTAAGGTATGTATCATTTTTATGATAAAACAGCCATTTTTCTGAATTGAATGCTCAATTTATTTACGAATCAAGTCTTATCGGTGGAGACAAAAAGGGTAACATATTCTGTTTTTGTATTTTTCAAGGCACAATCTAGGGATATATACCATACTAAACGGATGCAGAGACTAACCACTGTATTATGGTCCCTAGACAACAAATTTATTTTAAGTGCTTCTGATGAAATGAATATCAGAATTTGGAAAGCGAATGCATCAGAGAAACTTGGGGCGGTAAGTGCTTTCTCTTGCATTTATTTCAATTTCCCTTTGAGTCGGCGTTTTAATTTTGAATTTTGATTTCAAATGATGTCAGCTCCGTCCGCGGGAAAAAGCAGCTCTCAATTACAGCCAGGCGTTACGTGAGAAATTCGCTGCTCACCCAGAGATTAAACGCATCGCTAGACACCGCAATGTGCCCAAACACATCTTCCACAACAAGAGAGAACACCAAATCATCAGAGACAAAGAAAGGAGGAAGTAAGTTTTTTAATAGGGTTTATGTCTGAGAGGAAAAAAGAACAAGAGTTTCTTTCGAATAGGAAAGTCATCAATTTACCTAAAATTTAGCGATAACTTAAGCAAAGCGTTTTGGAATCTTGATGAACTGCGGAGCGATTTTTATTGTAAACATAGGTTTAACCCACTACCGCCCAGCGATGCCGTTCGGAGACAGACAAAATATTTTAGAGGTTCTTTTCAGTTCAGTATTGTCACAATTTAAAAAATATCACCCCTCTAGAAACCTGAAATTTAATTATTTAGGCATTTCTTAAAATTGCGTATTTCAATGGGAAAAATCCTTTCAATTTCACTTAAGCTAAATTTCGCCTCAAATACTTTGGGCTCTTATGGGTTAATGAAACCAGGTATACTGTTACCAAGGTCAGCTTAAGCAGAGTGTATTTGCAAACCCAGTTCAAGTTTGGTATTTTTCAAATTCAGAGAAGTTACCTGCTATCGTAGTTTCAGCTTATCCGTTCGCTGGAGAAGGTTTCAAGTCATGCTTTTTTGCCTCAAGTAAATTCTGATTTTTTTTTTAAATTTTTTTTCCTCGAAAAAATCAGGGAATGTCCATTTTGCTATTGTGCAACAGTTGATGTCTTTAGTTGTTGGTTGGTAGTACTGATTCAAATATTCCTTTTTTTTTCTTCTTCTTTTCCAGGGAAGCGAATCGACGAAAACACTCAAAGCCAGGGACGGTGCCGATCATCCCAGAAAGACAAAAACACGTTCTTCGAGAACAGGAGTGACATACTTTTTTGTAAGGCTACGATTTTTGTTCTTCCAACCTTTGTTTTCCCGGCCTTTGGTTCTGGGTTGCTGCTTCCGCCAATCTTACTAAACCGATTGGTCGAACAGTAGGCTTACCATGTTTTCATTGGTACAGTGATGGTTTAAACCTCATGCTTTAGACGAAGTGGGGTCGATGGTTCTATCTCCCGAAATCGGGACTTGATTTTCTCTTTTTATTCAGATACTATCATTTATCCGGTAAAAAATTAAGTTGAATTTTCTGGGACAATTCGAACTTTTCAAAATTCAAATCGGACTCAAGACGAACAAGTGGTTTGCGGGAACTGAGATTTACTTCAACTGTTCGGATTTGCTCTGTTCACAACTTAATTTTTAATGATGTTAACCAATTGCTCGACGGTATGAGCTTAAAATATATAAAGATTGGTTGTCTTTACATTTGGCTCTCCGGCGTGTTATGTTTTTAAAATAAATGAGTTAACTCTGTAAAATATTGCTCGTCCAAACTCACCTATTTTCGTTTTGGAAACATTGGTGTCGGGTGAAGAAGATTGGGCCGTGTTTTTCAGCTTACTTTTTTTATTTCGAGATAATACTTGTATTACAATAATTGGACCTCCGTTCATCACAAGCCTTTCATTATAAGACATGTTTCATTAAAAAAAAAAAGAGTTAAAATTTTGGTATGTGGAATTTTCTACCTCTTGTGTTCCACCTTGGTTTGATTTTTCATTACACTATGAGGATTAACGACAAACGCCAAGTTAGGTAAACCTTGGTTAGGTTAGGTCACGTGCTTAGTACCTATCTTCGCTCAACTGTCTCAAAGCGACCGTTGGATTAACTTAGGTTATGTATCTTGCATCTCGCTCCGCTCGGCTTTCCGACGAGAGGGGGAAAACAAGAGGTCGCAAATTCAACCTTCCAAAATTAAGTAGTTATACCAACAATAAGCTTCAACGATGAGTGTTTTCGCGTAAATTTTGCGGGGTGAAGCTTAAAGGTAGCAGCTCTTGTATGTTGGTAACAAGTACTTCCGGTCGTGATGGCACTTTTAAGTAGACAGCCGTGTCGGAACCGAACTCTATGATGAACTGACGACAACTACCGCACGGGGAAGTAAAAGTATTTGTTTCTGCGCAGACAGCAATCGCCTTGAATTTCCGATAGCCTTCGCTGATAGCGGTCGTGATTGCATTGCGTTCAGCACAAATAGAACCGTGGTTGCAGGTCTCGACGTTGCAACCCTTAAAAATAGAGCCGTCGTCGCATAAAACAGCTGATCCAACACGGAAATCGCTGTATGGGCAGTGAGCCTGTTTCATTACCTCGGCACTTCTTTGAATCGCTTCCTGCACTGCTTTATCTGAAAAAGAAAAAAAATCATAGTCTTAGAGTCTTTCCTCACGGGAAAATTTGAATGAATATCTATCGAAAACCAGATCGATAGCAACACCTTTTAAGAAAATACCTTCGGCAAGCACATTCGTGACATCCACGATCATTTGATACAAATTGAATTAATCTCCATCCTACGCAAGTGATCATATTGTTCGTTTTATGTACTTTTAAAACCCTTAAAAAAGTTTCCTTTTTTCCCTCAAGGCGTTCAAAGGTTTGATTAATGCAGTCGATATCTTTGTGATCGATGAGGTGATCAATATGTCGTCTGTCTTAACAATACTCAAAATCATTATCTAATCCCTTGATCCAGTTTTTTAATGAGACATTTTTATAACGCTGATCGCTGATAAGAGTTTCACGTTCGCGATTTGCCTTTCAGGTTTTGCATTTCGACCTGATGTTGATCACAGTATAAGCCCCGCCTAATGGGGCTTATTATTATTTTTTATAGTTTATTTTTTGAATTGATGAACGTGTTGTAATTGTTGCGTGAAAAATTGTAGCTGGATGTACCGGTAACAAAGTCCTGCGGCGCCTTGTAGAAATTTTTGTCGGAAGGGTTTCTGGACGGTTCGATCGTTTTGAATTGCTCTGCTCCTGATTTTTACGTAAATATAGGTGGGAAATCTATGAGCCTAAGGAACAATTCCTTTCTTTTTTTTCCACAACTTATTTCTAGTCACAGGGAACGACGACATTGCAAATGCAATATTCCTAGAAAGCGTACCGTCATAGGTATGTCAGATACCGTGCTATTACTTTTCATGCATCACTTGAGAAAGCCGGCAGTCGACCACCCTTGGCGACGTCGACCCGACATCATCCTCTTTGCTTCTCGTACCGGTATAGGAACGTCGGTTCGACGTCGCTTTTGCCTAGAGGATTAATCAATGATCAACAAAAATGTGGTGTGCTTCAATTTGCAGTATGATTTTAAAGTGGAGCGAAAAAAAGATCTACTAGACCGGCGGCTCGATATGAAAAGTACCCAATATTTGGTTTGTAATAATCATTCTTGAAATTTTTAAAAAGAAATATTCGATGGGAAAATCTTGGATATTTCAATGCTTTTATGTTATGTGATGATGAGCGTTTCACAGAAAATGCTGAACAGGAACAAGTTACTTTTTTATTATTGAATTTTTACAATTAATAACTTGAGTTTTTAAAGAAGAATTTCTTCCGTCATTATGAGGTACCGGTATTTCAATTAATGTTTAGGGCGGTTTACCAAACCTTAAGAAAGGGCATGCCAAAATTTCAACTAATCAAAAAAAAAACAAAAAACTGGAGGTCAGACCATGGAGACGCATGGAGAGTGAGTGACATGCTGAGCTCCTCATGGAGTTGTCATGAAAATTTACGTACCTAAAGAGTGCACATCAACAATCTTCCCCACGGAGGGCGCCTTGCCGTCCATTGCAAGGCCGTTTCTGCAGCACTCGACGCGAATAAATGGTACTGTGCGTAGCAGCTGTTCTGTAGCGAGAGTAGCTAACAACTCGGCAGCGACTCAAGCTCAACTGATCGGAACGCCCCTTTTCATTCGCAGCTTCTCGATCGTACCTGGTTGATATATACGTAGCCCAAACAATGGTAGACGCGGGAGGAGTGGCGGGAAGTGGCAAGCGGCGATTGATCGGCAAGTTGGCCGTGTCATGAGATCATGGCCTCGCACCGCCGCCGTTGCAGCCAGCATTGAAAAAGACATTTCTCCGCCATCCAATCTTTTCCAACCCCCGACTTATTACTGCAACAAGAAGTTAAAAAGGTCATTGAGGAAATTCAGCCTTGCCTGCCGTTTTCGGT
>Ga0058701_10001835_pt1 | contig 15522 bp, 14 predicted proteins | sample AgamicOrMae_FD_97039 | JGI IMG/M metagenome (GOLD analysis project Ga0058701, IMG submission 97039) | Agave microbial communities from Guanajuato, Mexico - Or.Ma.e | ecosystem: Host-associated > Plants > Phyllosphere > Phylloplane/Leaf | place: Guanajuato, Mexico | collected 2012-06-04
AGTATTGAATCATATGCGATAATTTATATTGTAAAAATGTAGCTGTGCCATGTTAAATAAAAATACTGTATCGTCCTCGTTTTAGAGCACCAGCTCTTGAGGGTCTTTTTCTAGAGCAATTAAAAAAAAGGTTGAGTTAGGCATACAAAATAATAATCTAGAACCCGAGAAACTATTTAAAACAGCAGATACTTTCCCAATGTTCATTGCCGTATCGCAATAATGTGTTTGAGGAATATCCCGTATTGAACGCTCCGTTTCTAAACTTACTTTGGTGGGAAAGGGTGAGGGGAAAGGATACGAATAAATACGCGCCAAAATTTTACAAAACTCTTAATTTAGCAAATTGCTTTTCAGTTTTACAGAATATTAAGAAGTAGTTGAGCGAACTCTCCTATCGCTGCATTGGCATTAGCCCTCAGTCGAAAAAATATATATATTTTCTTGAATGCACAGTATCTAAATGTAACTATATTCCGAAAGAGGGCACGCGACAAAACTGTTCCATTCAAAAGTACTTAGAAAAGGTATGTCAAATCGGCCTAAGAGCTGAATTCGTTACATACAGTTATCGAAATTGCGATGAATTAGGTCTAAAGTCGTTTGAGTAGTTTTTGAGAGCGACTCATATTTTAGGACAACGATTGTATTTATGAGTGCCCACTCCAGGAAAAGGAAAATACTCCGTAGATAAGAAAAAAAAGGTCAAAAGGTCAAGAAGTTTGGAGACTAGAGGTCCATAGCAGTCAAGCTAACGAAGATTGAATCCTGGTTACGGCACCATTTTTTTACAGCTTTTGCGGGGGAGGGGGAGCGCCACCTGGTACCTCCATCGTTGGCCTAAAAACTCGGCGTTATACATTAGTAACAACTCAAATCAATCAATTTGGATTACTAATACAAATTTTACTCATAAATCGGATTAAAAATTATCAATTATTGTGCAATCGACAGAGGCATGCGAAAGATGATAAATAGCCGAAACGAAAAGCCCTTTGGAACACTGACCAGTCAACAGTGACGTCAGAGCCTTCAACTTGGAAGGGTTTCACCAGTGATTGTCTTGGAACCTCATCTGGCTTCTCTGCATGTGTGAATGTGGGTAAAAGCCAGGCTCTAAAAATGTTGTACTGCAAAAAAGCTCGGGGTCATCCATGAAGAGTCGAAACCCCAGATTAACCTTTCTCTTAACCAAAACTAAACAAACCCAACCTCACTGAAACCTAATCGCCCAACAAAACCAACCACACTTAACCCAAGCTATCACGAGCTTACCTAACCAAGTCCAATCTAACCAAATAGAAAATGAAGAATCGGATGCCTGATAAGTAATATTATAGATAGGCTGTGGGCTGTGTGAAGGTAAAAAAAAATTAAGTGGGAAGCGCCTCGCTTTACTGCTTCCGCTTCACTCGAGTTGGCAATGGAAGGTAGAACACAGAGGAGCTAAATGCAACCTTTAAAATTTTAGTGTTGAGGTGGGCTTGCACTTGTGACCTATTCATTCCGTAAACATGCGTTGTTCGTTCAATACATGAATTTAGAGGGAAACTAATATATTCGGAGAAATCGAGTGGGTTTGCGTTTACGTCATTGTCACATGCAGCCCTCACAACTTTGGTTGTAAACAGTCCCACGTGATTTCTCACTAGCTTGAGTTTACTATTTGTCCACAAGAGAGGATACGACGCAATTTTTTGTTGCGATCTTCCTGCAGTCATTTTCCTGTTCTAGAAGGCGCCCATTGAGGGGGACAGTGATACGGAGGAATAAAACGCGAGACATATTGGAAAATAATACTGCGCCAAGGAAGGAACAAAAATACCGGTAATTACCCCACTCCGGAATTACCTGCTCAAAATACCCCATCAAAATGTTTGAAATAATTCTGTATGTGTGTTCTTTCTTTTATTATTAACGCTCATTAGGTTAGCTTGGATTGTTAGGATTGATCATTCCAAGAAACGATAGGTCAAATGGATGAAGCTCGTTCTAGTCAGTATAAGCTTGTTAGTTGACTTCTTCTACAAGGTTTGCTCTTTCCGCTACTCCTCTTTTCTTCTCTTTCTTTTTTCTTCTTTCCCACTCTTTCTTTTTTAGGGGGGGGGTACCGCAGCCGCAGGGGCCCGGTCAGGATTCTCAACCCCCAAACCCTGCCCAGTCCGCCCCCCAAGCCGCCCCTAGATTCTAGGCGGAAGCTCAACCGTTCAAAAAGTTCGCGCACATTCCTAGTTCCTATTCAAAGTTTCCTCCCTGTTGCCAGAATGCATCAAGCTAATAACCAGCACTGGTAAGATTTTCAAATATTTGCCACTCTGTGGACGCACAGGTAAGGCAATGAGTAACCGTATGTTCAGGGAGTACAAAACGTAAAATATGTACGGTAAGTTCGCTCGAGTGTTGTTGTAGTGCTCCTGCGGCGATCGACTCTGCGAATTCGTGATTGAACCGACAACAATAGCTCAAGAAGGTTGAAGGGCTTCCCTGAATATCGGGACCTAGCTGGGAAAGGGTTGTCGATAACCATTGTGCCCGGCAGCGGCTGCGATTCACTCCCTATAACCTCAAAGTTGACAGTACACCGTTTGAGGTGTTGTGTAGCGGGGCTTACCTGTAGTGTGTCGTCTCTAATGTGACCTAGACTGATTGGAAAATCACTACGAAAACTCCGACTTTAGGTCGCTATTCATTACGATGGATAAAGAAAAAATCACTTGCAAACATGATTGCACGCTTGGTGTGCTTATCCACAAGAACTTTGAATGAGTACCTACTCGATATGAAAAAAATGACTATGCAAAACAAAGCGGCGCGCGCTAGTATGAAAAATTTGTCACACAACAACCCAAGCCATGGAAGGCAAAGCGACCCTGCGGTTACAACAGGATCTTTGGACTAAACTAGAGGGCTCTCTAACTAAAACCACTCGCTTATTTAGTTGGAAAGTTACGACTTGAACTCTAACAGTAACCTGCAACTCGCTCGAAAGTACAATCACTCATGTCACTGCGTATGATGGTACGCAAGATGCCGTAGAGCCGAGCTTAGATCAGAAGTCGTCACCTTTACGCAGAGGGTTGAGCGATATCAAAAATATATCGCCTGTGCAATACCAGAAATTTTACGATATCGATAGAGTATTGCGACATCGACATGCGATATCGATATTGCGATATCGACATGCGATATCTTGCAATGCAATATGCGATGTATCGAAATGCGGTATCTCGATGTCTTTGCGATATTGAGATCATATCGCAATGCGATATCGAAAAGTTGATATCGCACAGCCCTACGCATGGAATAGCGCATATAAAAGGTGTCGTAACTTTTGATTTACACTGCATACTGGACCACAAAAGTCTACTCCCAGGTACCTTAAATTATTTTTCGCAATTAAGGCGTAGCAATAAAATGTGTTTCCGCATACAACGCCGCCTTGTTGCACGATAAAGTAGGCCTACAGTACAATACACAGAACCTTTCGAACGGGTAATATCTTTTAGCCTTCGACGCTCTTCCGGCGACAGTTTTAGGGGCGTATGCGGCAGATGGGGCTAGTTTTTGTACAATAGCCCCGCAAAAACGGAATCCAAACCCGGGCTTAGAACATCTATTAAGACTGAGGGTGCGGGCTCGGACCACGGCTCCGGTACCGGTAACTTATTCATTTCGAATTTTTCCTTGATATTGAATAGGCGCCTTGTGTCCGCATCGCATGCGCTCGCTCAAGTTAAACTTTGTGACCTCGTGGATGTACTGATGGGGAACGAGCGAAGCGCAAATGTTTTCTTTTATTTTTTAATTTTTTTAAAAAGTAAATACAGGATAACTTTGTTCTCCCCGTACAACGACTAAATTTACCATAACGTATTTGTTAGGAACGCATTTTAGCCGCTCGAAAAATCGCATTTTAGGTGAGCCCGTCACTGTCAGGTGCTTTATGCCCCTTGGACTACGTCTCCACGTCGCCTCATGGGGCATCGTTGAAAATCACCGGCTAAGTATACCATTTTACGATGTTTTTTGATCTTTGAAACGTTCCAAAAAAATTTAAGGCATGATTTGACTTGCGTTTGTTGAAGTCAGCATATCGCACTGGCGCGCGCCTTCCGAAGCCGCGTGGCGCCTTACGGTACAGGAATGGTTTAAAATTGAGGGAAAAGGACAATGGAGGAAAATTTGTTCTTTCAATTCCTACCAAAGAATTTGATTCGGAAACGCATTTGAACCGGCCGCTTTAAATAACCGTCTCAGGATAATAGTGTATGTCTTTCTTAAACGAAAACTACCAAACTTTCCCTATATATTTAACAGTAATATTTTCAATAAAAAATACGTAAATTTCCTTGAAATAATCAAATATGTCCAACTTGCTCGCGCGAACGGATTTGCACGCTGTTTCCTAAAATTGCAATTTTGAATCGTAAGTCTCCGTTGAATAAGAGAAGAGCATCCGCGTCAGCAACGCGTCCGAGAAAAGTTTCTTTTTGTTTGTTTTTTTGAACGGCTTCCTTTATAAATAGGATCCAGGGGAGAGGGAGTGAGTAAATAAAACAAATCTTTACTAAAAATGTTCTGTCTCATGTATTTCTTCCATTTCGTTTCCTCCAACAGAACAAACACGCGATACCTAAATTACACGACACTTATTAGTACACTACTCTTAAAAAAGTCCCTCATTTATCTGAGAGGTAACAATATTCCTTATTATCACATGGCAACAAAGAGGTTGTACAAAACAAACACACTATACGAACCAGTGGCGTACGAACTCCTTCGTGATAAAACGTGTCAAAATTATCCAAAAAACTTTGATGTCCTCTGATCGTTGTCATAAATACGCTATAAATACCTTACGAAGGAAATAAAATACAAAGATAGGCCAGTGATTAGAAACCAGTATCGTTGCCGTCCGCACCTAACGCTACGATTTTAATTATATAGAAAATAAAATTGATTACTCTTGACAACAAAGCATACGCCACTGATAATTGTTGCATTATTGCCTCATGTGCTTACATTTATGTACATATGTTGCGTGTAGAAAAAGCGACGGACCGTAATGCACACGAAATTCATTTACGCATTACTAAATGAAAAACTGAAGAAGCAATTTATTTTACAATATTGTGCACTTTCTTTTAAAAATGAGATCACAAACTAAAACAGCTCTTAGTTTGGCCCCCAATCTAACGCAGCATTCTTGCCACGCTATCAACACTATAAGACAATGCAACATGATGAAAATCTCAATTCAGGGACAGCAACACTGCGAAAAAAATGTTAGTCTTTGATCACTGATAAATAAATAAAAGTTAGAATTAAAAAGAAAGCAAAGCACAAAAAAATGTTTTCAAAAAACAACTGAAGACCTCCGAGGCTATAATTATTTGCGTAGGACAGTCTTTCCGAGAATCGCCGTGGAAGCAGATAGACTGCAGACCACCTAAATTGCTTGTTGCGGGAATATTTAAATCATTCCGGCTGAAAGAAAAATTCTCGGCCAGGAAGTTTATAATGAAGTCTAACTGGCTCCAATTGTATCCCGTGTTTTGGTCATTTTTTATTTTTCAAACCAAGTTGTCACGGTTCAATTTTTTTTTTCTAGGTCTGAGAATTTTAGTTGGTCTTCTCTTCCCGGTTTGAGCGTCGATTTTATTTCGATTTCTTGAGAACCCAATCCTGTGATAGATATGTCGCTAAGACACTTTAATAACGCAAAGTACTCTTTTGACCTGAAATACTGTTTCTATTATTGTGATTTTTTTGAGCGTAAGAACAGTCGTGGTGATTGGCAAATCAGCAAACACGACAAAAGTTAATTAAACGGTTGTTTCACCTCATTATTCAAATTTGGCAGTGATTCCGATATGATACACCTAACCAGGCGTACGATAATAACTAATAGTATGAAATATTACAGGTAAAACTAGTATGATACATATGAAATCCGCAAAATGTTCTGTACACTTAGAAATTTCACAGCACCATTTTCCCATTCATTCTCAAAAAAGACAAGTTATTTACAGAATGCTTTTTTAGCACACGGATCTAATAAACTGATAGTAAGACATTCATTCCAACCCTGGCTTGCAGACTCAAATCATTTTATGACTAGCCCATTTGTTGGTGGCAAAAAGGCACTACAATGTCTTGGACTCGGATATCCACGTAAGCTCAGTCAATAAGGAAGGATCGAAGTGCCATCAGCTATTAACACAAAATTCATGACATGACACTTTGGTGCGAATATCGCACTGCGTAAAACGTCGACCGGCTCCCCAGAATTGACACGGATTATCCGCCATACCTGCGGACGCCAACTTTATTACTGTTTATCCGCACGGATTCAATGCAGCGCAGCGAAAGATTTAGGCGAATTCGAGGCCACAAATCAGCGCTTATCGTTTGAATGGCAAACATAATGAGCAGCCCGTAATTTTACTGCGTTTCTATGGCAACAAAGAAGGAAGAGCGCGCATTGGCCAACGTGCCTATAATACTGATGGTGGAAATACTCGATTTGGTGTACATAATTCCTGTGCGCGGCCGCGCGCGCATTGCCAGACGCAACGGCGTGGCTCGCGCCATGTACTGAACCGTTCAAACGGCATGACACACAACTACTACAAAATACTATCCCGAGAGAGGAATTCGAAGCACATCGCGAATAAACGTCGAGTCTACTCGAATGGTATGTACATTCGTATTGTTTCTCGATAAAAATTACGTTCATGATTTACTCTCACGCGCTATATCTCTCGCTCTTTGGTATACAAAAATTCAAACACATTCACCGAGTCCACCATAGTCGTGGCATACAAACAACAAAAATAAAATGAAGTTAATAAAAAGATAAAATATTAAGTACAGGCAACTTGCTTGGAATGCAGTTTAGAAAAGTATCTTTTAAAAATATATATCAAAGCAATTCATAAAACATGAAGGGGAGGGAAAACTTCAGTCTTTCAAGTCACAGTGAGGATAGATTAGAGTTATCTAACAGAAACAAAGTCAACAGTTATTTTAAGATGGCTGTGACCAGTCGTGCACACTCACTGAACCACCTCCTCATGCATTCGTACTCTAACAAAAATAGTCTCTACAAACGAACGATATGCTCCGGCAGAAACAACTATTGCTGGAAGTACAGTAAGTTAATCTTGCTTCCTATGGAATGCTGCTACAGTGGGCTTAGGAAACCAACCGCTCCACTCGTTACAAGTATTGTCAACATACGGTACCGGTACAAATGGCCAAACCACTCTTACAGGCATACTGTGAGCAACCAAACATAATCGCTCGGAAAGGAAACAAAACGAACGCTCAATGTGAATACACAATACACTCGTGACGCGGTCAATGTTGAGCAAGCAACAACAAAGTGTGGTGGCATCAAGGCAAACTATCGGTAGCGGAGCGGAAACTCCAAGGCAATCGCAAGCGCCTCGCGTACAGAGCCTCACCCCAACCTGACTAACAACGGCATCACAGGATAGCTGCGAACAGCGCCCGCCGACATCGGCATCGTCCACTAAGTCTCTTCGAGCTCGCTCCTCACCCCGCGCCAAGCGCCTTGTAACAATAGGATATTTTTGAGATGAGCAGTCTTGAATGGAACACGCTCGCTGATCGGGGCTCGGAGCTCCACTCGCCACATCTAGTGAACAACGCCGAGGTGGCCGGCAACCGGAAGGGGTCCTCACTGCTACCGCTTGTTTCACATATTCACGCGACCATTTTTATTATGTACATTGGTAATCGAGATCTCTCCTTAAAAATACAAACCCGGTAAAAATACATTGGTCAGAATCATTCTGACAGGTCACGTTAAGACAAAAATCGTCCGGCCAGTCGGCCGTTCAATACAAATTGATAAAACGTCTTCATGTGTGCGTGGCAGAGAGTCGAAACGGGCGGAGTTGCTCCACAGGCGCATCGCGATCAAAGAGACGAAGCGTCAGGGATTATAGTGTCTTTGCTCAACTACACCTTGTTCCGTTTTCACCGCGGCCGAGTCATCACGTCAACGCAGTTGATTGGTCCTTGTGATTATCCGGGTGACTCGTGATCGTATCGGGGTCGAGCCCCGATAGAAACCATTCTCAACACCACGATTCCGACGCTGGAATATTGTAGTTATCTTCCTCCTCGTCGCTGGGGTCCTCGCCGTACATGTCGGCCAACTTCCGGAACCGGGGCCCGAAGTTTGACAAGAAGTCAAAGTTCAAGTCACCGTCATCCGTGCCTGCAAAATATGACGAAGCGTTACGAAAAAGGAATCGACTTTCATGTAACTTTACCGTGAAGTATCTTTCCAACTTGTAAATCAAGGTTTGTCGAAAAAATCTCCGCATTAACCGACGACTGCCAATTAATTACTTTAAAAGTACCCATACGCAATTAAAGGAGCAACAAAAAAAAGTTGGGTTTGAATTTTTAGGAACAGTATTGGGAAACTGATGATTCTTAAATTAGAAGTTGAGGAAACACCACAAAATCAGTGGACTCTTTCTGTTATTAAAGGAATATCTGAAGAGTTTCGAAGACAACCGAAAAGATATTACAGATGAAAAGAAGCGCCTTTAGACACACAGTAAAATTTTACCGCTTTCACGAGTCTATTACACCATTTTAATCATAACTTTTTTGAATTTACTGTAAGAAAACAATCGAATCTACGCGTGAGATAGCAGAATAACTACATATTTGAACCACTAGCCTGCTACTCAAACCAGGCCAATTCAGACTCGTTGATTGCGAACCATAATGAGCGAGGTAATGGTGCTCTTCGAGGGGGAGAAACCTCGATTCATGTTGAATTTACATTAACCCGTTTATCTTTATATCAAAATATTGAGTTGACAAGAGGCGACTTACCCGATTTAAGCGACGACAATGATCCCGAGGTGTTACCATCTCCCTCGTAGGCGTAATGCCGGGCGTCGTCGAACGGACTAAAATCAGGATCTGCATCAACGGCCTTCTTCCTTCCATCCAAGAAATTGCTTAGGTCGGGTCCTTCTTCGCCTAAAAAAACAGAAAGTCAAAATTTGAAAGGCGAAAGTTTTCCACAAAACAAACACCTACAGACTACGTTTTAAGAGCGCAATGTCCAGTACAACTTCGTTGGCGAATCACCTGACTTAAATTCGCTTATTTCCTTAACTAGCCGAAGTTAAACTAGCTCAAAAATGGACTATTTTGAGAAATCTTTCAAATAACAGCCGTTCAACAAATCGGAGTATTTGAAAAGGCTCAACAAATCTGTTAAGGGTGGAATGTCCCTGAGAAATGTCATAGACAAGACTAACTTCAGCTGGATTTTTATAGAATAACCAAGCTGGCTTTTTCAAGCCTCGTTGTAAAAAAGAAAGATACTGAACTCTTAAATCTTCTGTGCTTAAAGCACAAATTAGGATGAAACCCGGTTAAGAGACGAATCAAGGGACTGAGACACGTTCGTTTCTTCGGTTAAGAGACGAATCAAGGGACTGAGACACGTTCGTTTCTTCGGTTAAGAGACGAATCAAGGGACTAAGACACCTTCGTTTCTTAAGCGGGTTCGTATCTTATCCGGGTTTCATTAAATACCGACTGGGCTCAAGGGAATAAAGACGATGCGTATCTTAAACGGGTTCGTAACTTAAACAAGCGTGTCTTAAGCGGGTTTTACTGTAGCTAAGCTTGTCTTTGAGTAACCAAAACGCTAATCCGTTCATAGAGAACGACTGTGCGCTCTTGACTGTTTACTGAATCGAGAAATTCACAAGTCTCTTGGCTGACTGAGTAGGAATTTTTGTCGTCCGTACTTAGATTTCACAAAAACGAATGGAATTTTCCAACAAAATAAATAGATTACTCTTCGACAAAAATCTTACCTCTGTTGGGGATGTGATTGCTAGTGGAGAGTTTATCGTTCGAGAGAGTATTATTATCACCATTGTAAACAAGACGCAACACATTCAGGTCGTAGCCAGTCATATCTCCCTCGCCGCCTCCTTCATCTTCGTAGTTGATGATATTTTCCCTGATATCGTCGGTATCCTTGTATAGATCGTCTGATTTCCTTCGCCGCACCACAACAGACAGCAACAGAACTGAAAACAACACAAAAAGTATTACGAACGTGTTATGCCATAACACAGATAACCCAATAATACACGATATACATTTTAGACTTATACTGAATCGGGCTAAAGAATAGACACATATTTATGAATTACGCTGCTCTTAAAATAGTTCAAAAGCAAAAGTATTCTGCAAAAAAATATTGTAAAAAGACTTTTTTAAGTTAGCGTTTCCCAATGAAAAAAAAAAGATAAGAAAACGATCAGAAATTTTTGCATGAAATTGGTAAAAACCAACTCATTAAACTGTTGACAATGCATTTTTTTTTTTTAAAAAGACCAATCAAAATTCAAAACATTTATTTTGAGGAAACTTTAATTTATACTCTGCGTGAAGATTTCAAATCAGCTGAATGAGAAGAAACAGACCCATGCATCAGGTTGATCTAAAATATAACCCGTGTTGAAACTCTACTTACTCAGTAAAACGGCGACACAAACTAAAAGAGTAGCGATAAAACTTGTGTTGATTCCGAATGAAACTGCCTTCGCCATTCCTCGATTGCAGCCCGGATCCGCATTCTTCGACACGCTCGGCATTCCGAGATTGTAGGTCTGCATATTCAAAGAAGGTATGAAAAATCCTGTCGATGATCAGGGAAGTTCGGTGCTTTGAGGTATACTTACGTGTCCGTTGAATGTGAAGTTACGAACACAGCCGTGGAGTCCCTTATCTTTAGGAGTGTAAGTCCAGTTGAACTGACTGGCCAGGTAGCGCAGGTTGACTGACGATCCACCAACTTGGAGGGGGCCGTTCACGTTGAGGAATTCGTGGGGTCCCACCGGGGCCCTCAATGCTAAACACGCCGACATCTGACAGTTGTCCACTTTCATTTCGAGACTCTGCAAATTAACAACACGATAGGAAACATCGGCTCGGTGCGGACAACGCTTCGAACATAAAAATACCAGAGGTACGACGAGAACGTGGTTTGCCGTGGAAAGCATTTCATTAAGAGTTCTTAAACGAGGTTTGTTTGGGCTGCGTTAGGTGAGGAAAGGACAAGTGATACGGTTAGGTTAAGGGTTGTTAGGTTGGGTCTTGCGTAAGGGTTGAGTTCGGTTTAGCTAGTTTGGATTTGGTTTAGCTAGTTAAAGTTTGCTCCAGCTTATGTGCGTGATGTCAAGCTTGTTTAAGTGAGTGGACTTAAAGTGGGATTTCACTAATTTAGGAGTGGTTTGGCTAACTTAGGTAAGGTTTAGTTAGATAGTATGAGGTTCCGTTTGCTCTGAGATCGAAAACTTTCTCTCCTAGAAGTAGAGAAACGCTGACATGGACACTGATTAGAGATGAACTTACTGCTTTGGACCAGATGATATCAATCCGATGGAATTCGCCGTCGGATACTCCGATAGTATCCGTGCTTAGTTGCACAGTGCCAGTACCGTAATCCACCAACAAAACCGGGAAGCCGTTGGCTAGCTCGAGGGACATGAAATCTGTTTAGGAAAGAAAGCCGTATTAGCACGATTTCCAAGGCCACTCTGACGCCATAATAAAATCAGTAAGTTTACCTTGGACAGGCAGGCGGTGATTTCTTGACATGGGGCCCAGGTAGAAGACGAGCCCGTCAGTGTTGTGGGTTCGCACGTACAAGGTGATCGTGGACTCGGGGCAGATCTTGGGGGTCGGGTACAGGGCCCAGCCATCGCCGAAAAATCCTATATTGACGACTTCACAGTAAGGACCTTCGAAGCCGTCCATGCATTCGCACCTGTAACAAAGCGTGCGTGCATTAGAAAACTTGATGATTAATTGATAAAAATATTGCTTTTTCAAGGATCGTTGACTATTTGTAAAAATCTCAGATTTTTGCAAAACAAAAAACAATTAATAAAAGATTTCCCAGATGCTTTCTAACAGCAAGAAGTCAGTTAGTTGAATTTTCACAGCAAATATTAGCTTTCCTAAAATTGCTGAAAATAACGTCCACGTAGGTTTGACAAAACATGTTCACCTATACTTGCAAAATATCCACCGTAAGTTAACCTCGTCCTGCAAAAGACGGAGCTTAAGATAACCCAGGTTAGCAATATACATCGCTATATATATATACATCGCTATATATATATACATCGCTCAAGTTCGCCTCGGTTTAAAATATACCTCACTTCAGTGAACGCAAATCTGTGATACACCTTGCTCAATTTTACCCAGGTTCCAAAGCTAGTCCAAGTTAGTCCAGCTGTAGGTTCGAAGAGAAAGTAACTTCAGTTTTCCAGGTGCAAATCGGAAAGTCCTTGACGACTGATATTCGCTGGGTTTTCCAAATACGCGACAACCCTGTACCCTATATTCGTCTATTTCCCACATAGTAAAAAAAACGCTCCGCTAGTTTGCATTCGGCAATAATCTCGGTGTCGTTTTTATTTCCCGTAAAAAGATTTTATTTTCAATTTACTTGTCTCCTATAGGTGTCCCTCCGTTCTGGCAGTCTTGTCGAGGCATCGGCGGGCACTGGCAGAAGGGGTCCACGACGGCACGCACGCCCACAAACGACGTCGTGTTGGTCAAGATGGCCTGAGGGATGTTGCTCTTATTCAAGAAGTTGGTACAAGATGATTCGCAGTACGTCTTCTCGATCAGGCACTCATCGATACTGATCATTAGAATCGACAAGCCGAGTTCTCGTTCAAGCTGAAATAACAGTTCAAAGAAGTTAATAAAAACAGCCTCACAAACACTTGCAGGCTCTTGTTAAGAAAACTAGATACGATATTGGCTTCAAATTTTCGTACGTAGTATTTTCAGAGCGATATTTTCGGGCTCCAAATCAAGAGTTACCTTTGAAATGATTCAACTTTTGCTAAAGGCTAGGTTAAGGTTGTATTTTATTTTTACTTGAGATACAAAAACAAAGAAGAGATTTTCGTCAAATAGCAGATGTAGAGGTCTGGCTATACTAGAGAGGAGGCATATGGCAGGCATTTCGTTTCATATCGGACCGTCAAATGCATTGTAGCTTACGGAGAAACTTCAGAAAAAAGATGACGGCGCCCATGGTTTTGCACCCTCAGTGCCTCCTCTCTAGTATATCCGTGCCTCTAAGTAGATGTTAGTTGGAGTGTCAAGGACCAGTGTTGCCAAATTTTGAAATCTGTAACTCGAGAACTGGAATGATTCAAGATAATCTAACGTATACTGTACGTTTTGAATCGCTTTTGAACGAAGGAAATTCGAGGAGGATTATTTGACTCGGGTATTTATAACGGTTAAAAAGTAAAACCCCACTTGAAATTTGAGAAGCTCGCGAAATCTGGCAACACTGTTGAGAACAGCCATCTGGATGCAATGGGATAACATTGGGATCAGGAACTTACCTTCTCCTGGTATCTGGATGTAGCTGCGTTCAAACGTTCCGGAGCATAGTAAGGCGAGCCGTGAGCAGAAAACCGTACGTCGAGAAGGCTGGTGTTGGTGTTGTGCGGTGAATGAAGCACAGTGAAGACATCAACGTTTTCAGCCGACACGTTCAACATTTCAGCGATAAAATGCTTCAGTTGGTAATGCTTGCTGAGGCCGTACTGTAACAAAAACGTTATATGATAACTACAAGTGCCCCTGCAATACTTCTTACTCAAAGACTAACGATGAACTGAGATACTAATCCCGTGCAAACACTACGAAACCAAAAACAGTACTTTAACTCAGGTTTATTTTGGTTTACTTAGGTAATCGTTTGATTGGATCAAGTTTGCATAGATGCGGTCAGGTTAGTTTGACGAACCTCATTGGGTGTGATGAACTCTTCAGCGGTGATTCCGACGAATCGAATCGATCCAGATTTATCCACAGCTTCTTCAGGGATCTCGCGGACTGTTACATTTACCACGGCATCGACGGTGTGGTGTCTGATCTTCACAGATTCCTCAGTGACCTATACAGCAAAACAATCGAGGAAATCATGAATAACCTGAGAAAAAACCTGATAGAGGAAACGCGACTTTCATGTCACATTGGAAGCCCAAGATTAATACACATCTTGAAAAAGAGAAGCTTACCGAGAAATGAAGTTGGTAGTTTCCATCTGGCGTTCCCGACAGCATGGTGATCATGCCTGTACCGACGTTCAGTTTGAAGAAAGGATGCTGTTGGCTGTTGGTCCAGAAGAACTGCTTGTCAGGTAGATCCCAGTCGTCGGGGTCCTCAACGTACACTCGGCCGATCTCTGTATCCGGAGACTCTCCCTGCAAGTTTCCGTAAAAAAAAAAATAGTTTGTGCAACAAAGACTTACGGAGCATAAATGAGACTCCGCTGTACCGTTGAGATCAAAATTTATGTCATCCCTAAGACTTAGCATATCCCATACAAAAGATGAAACTGCTTTAGATCTCGCTTGAACATAGTAAATTTCAGAGGTGGCATTCATGTCATCTTATTAGTTTTATCTCATTGTTAGGAGAGCGCCCAGAAAGTAAAGCTCTAGAAAACTATTCACAAGGTATAGAGTCAGAATAACTTAATAAATAAAACTCTGGGCTAATTTAGTTTAAGTCTTCCTCACTGGGTACAACAGTACCATGAGCAAACATAATAAACTTGCCAAGAAGAAGATGACCAATACCATCAACGAGAATCCGAATCAAAATAGGACCAATTCCCTCAGGGTCTCTCAGGAAACATAAGCAGTATTAATACGGCTACATTATTACAGTAAATGAATAGCCGTTGGTTGATACCATAAAAAAGAAATCACTATTTTTCGACCTCTTAGGTCCCCCCCTAATTCAATAATTTAAACGATGTACCTTGTAGTTGTAGACGAAAATGGAACTTTCACCGGGTTTCATCTCGTTGTCATTCTCATCTCCGATGATGATGTGGAGGATGCTGATTCCAGTGAGGTTCTTCCCAGTCTTCGGACTGTCCGTAATGGCGATCGGGATGTAGTAATCCTTCTTCTCCTCTCGGTCAAACGTTTCCAGAGCGTATAGTTGGTTTTCTGAAACACAAACCACAATGACTATCTTTCCTCCTGTAAACCACTAAACATAACCTTTATTAGCCCTTAACCGCCGTGTTGTATCATCCGAAAGCAGCCGCAGTGCTGTATTATTTACTGACTTTTCAATACCTAGTTTCTACAGACCATGATCAAGTTGAAGGTTCTCTACAATGTGGATTGTGAATGTAAGAAATCCATCTGAACAGCTCGAAATCGAATGATAGAAATTTAAGTAAAAAAGGCTTCGAAGTGATGTTAGAAAAGATCTATTCGCCCAACACTGACCGCCAACCTGAATATAAGTCAAAAAGACAACCCTTTTTCTATCCATCTGATTTTTGCACGCAGATATACTAACGCATCCGACTTGCCCGCGGGAGGTTCCGAGTTCGATTCTTGCATCCCACTTTTTACTTAAGAGCATACTGCCAGTCGGCTGAAT
>Ga0058701_10001836_pt1 | contig 15520 bp, 8 predicted proteins | sample AgamicOrMae_FD_97039 | JGI IMG/M metagenome (GOLD analysis project Ga0058701, IMG submission 97039) | Agave microbial communities from Guanajuato, Mexico - Or.Ma.e | ecosystem: Host-associated > Plants > Phyllosphere > Phylloplane/Leaf | place: Guanajuato, Mexico | collected 2012-06-04
ACCTTAACCACCTATCCTTAATGGTACACCGCTTTTCCTGTGTTCTTCTTTTCTTTTTTCCTTTTTGCCTGCCTTTTTCTTCTTTCCTCTTTCCACTTTTTTCCCTTTTTTTGGGGGGGGGGCACCCCTTGCGAGGGGGGTGTACCCACCCCTTAACAGGCGGTGCAGCTGCACCACCTGAGGTATGGTCGGGGCGCCCCTGCTGGTAGCCGTAGACAAAGGAGGCCGTGTGTTCTAGGAAGAGGCAGTAGGCGGGGGATAGTGTTAGAGCTGTTTGTACTCTCCATGTCTTTAATTACAAACTACTGTTGCAATATGTTAAACATGACTTTTTTCCTCTAATTACGTCAAAAATGATAAAGAAATGATGGATTGTACGATACTTCATCTGTGGCTACCATTTACCTCGACGGGTGCTCGCACCCTATATTGTTGTAACGCTCTTTGCTGATAATGTAAGCGATATTCCAATGTGACATAATATCAATATAATTACGAAGTTAATTCAGACCTTTTCTGTTTTGTGAAGCTCATTTTAATCTCTAAATTGCAAATGATTACAGTAACTAATTATTACAAATTATTTCGATTCTTCGGGCGGTAGCCCTTAGAATGGTTTAATACGAACGGAACTTTTGCAAGTCTGTTGAGGACGGCCATCTTGGATGGTGGAAAAAGAAAAAATAACTCAATAAATTGAAAGAATATACTGTAAAAAAAAGACACAACTCGATCTCTCCAATTAACAGTCGATCAAGTAAAAAAGTACGATTGAAAAATCGATCAAATTAATGAACTTGATGGTTTGAAAAAGCGATCAACTGCTATCCTTACACATAGCGGTTGATCGATTTTTGAAACGAACCCTTATTCACTTGATCGATTTTCGAAATACATACGTCCTTCAACTTGAGTGTTTTTTTCGTGGAGGGATCAAACTTAAGGCGCAACTCTTCTTTGATGAATATTTTTCGTTTTTCAAAGATTTTTGGGACAAAAAGAAATCAAATTCAAGGCTCGACGTATGCGAACATGAACTATATTACCGCCATTAGACCGTAAGTCTAATTAAATATAAGTTCCGCTTGCTGGACCGAGTGTACGATAACTTCCGCCGATGGCGGGAAGTTGACTCACCGCCCAGGTTGCGAGGCAGCAGACATCGGAGCAGGCGGTGGGGCGGTCGGCGACGACAGAGGCGGCCGTGGTGGCCGCGGCACAGGCGCTGGGGCTGGATCCCGCCACGGCGCCGGCAACGGCGCCCGACATCGGGGGCACCGCGCCGCCCTCTTTGCAGCCCTCCGCGGCCGTCGAGCCCAGCTGGTAGATGTTAATCATGTGCGCCGCCTGGACGTGGACCATGAGGTCCCACGCCGAGCTGAAGGACGCCTTGCATGACCCACACAGCAGAGACACGTCCCCGGCGTTGTGGCCTGCGCATTAGGACCGCACGCAATAACTTTTAAGATTATGCTCTGTATTTTTACCCCTTTTGAAGATTTCACCTTCGGCAAGCCGAATGACAGCAAGCACAAAGCGTCTAATCTAAGTAATCAAATCTAACAGTCCAGACGAATCTTGTCATCAGTAGCCTGCAGCCGAGTAGAGAAGCAGCCTAAGTGGGACCCATAACGTAACCCGCGCGGTCGTACACAAATCATGATAAAGTAAAACTGATTGAACCGGTTTTTCTCGTAAGGATGAAAACTCAAATCTTTATTTCTGATTGTGATTTTGTATCTATTTTCCGTGATATACTTACACTCTGTATTCAGAAAGTTAATTACAACAGCCTGTCTCCAACGTAATAAGAATACCTCTTTTTAGAGACGTCTTACACTTCAAGGGCGTCTATTGTTATAATATCGAAACCCCTCTCATCGACCAAAGTAAGAAGGTATTTTCATGTTTTATCACTGTAAAAAGCCGCTAATAGTCGTCTAAGAGGAAAGTATGAGTTAAGATGAGTTGTCCTAGTCGCAGTGAACGCAATTTCAACAAGCTATCAATACACCTAATCAAATTCATCCTATTTTCAAGCCATCAGCTTTGTGCCATTATTTGGTTAGTTAAAAATACAATGTTTTATCTTACTGTTCTGGTTCATACGCTATTCTTGTATTTTTTTTTTAATCATTGCATTTTTTAAAGTGTATGCTTATTTGTTAGGACATGTGTTGTCAATAGCTGCTTAATTTTTTATATTAACTCCTTTTAAACGGCAGACTCTAGACGTTCCTCGACTTTGCTGCTGATCTTGGGATTGATTTTTTATTTAAAAAAATCCAAAATAAAAATTAGCAGCACTAGTTGCTTTTTTTTCGATTTGACCAATCTTGCAAAAGATTACAGTTTTGATTTAAAAACTCCTAATTGGCCCTTAGGCTGGAAAAAGCCTAGGCGTGTTTTGGAGGCAAAATGTTGGTCTGGGATCCTAGCAAATGCCGCGGCGCTGCGCTGCTCTCTCGTTGCGCTGGAAGGGTAATCGTCTTATTGGAGCCTCTTTCTTTGCTATTAGCTCTCCTCTCCGATAATGAAACACCAACAAACCCCCACGGAAAGCTGAGGAAGGAAAATCAGGGGCCCCTGATGAAGAAGACGTAAACACAACAGCAGCGGCTGCGGTAGCGATCGAAAGCAGCTGAGCTATCGGGAAAAACCAGCCGCCCCGGCTGCGTGTGGGCTCGGCTCGTCTTTCCACTTGACTCACCGTTGGGCATTGAGAGCGGCCGGCATTTGCAAGCGAAGCGCAGCTTGCAATGAGTCCGCCGATGGTCCAGCAGCTCAGCAAGTTCCGTGAACATCTCCCTGCAGTTACCGCAAATCAGCAGATCCGGGCTGCCTGCACCGACAAGCACATATTCGCCTCGACTTGTTTAATTCACCCAAAGTCACGGTGATGCACCCTGTTAGTTCTAAAGGTAGCATTTTTTTTAAAACTTAATTTTTTTTCAACACGCGTTTTTCACTGTGGAGTTGAAGTGCACAGTCAGTCACAGAAGTCATGACCTCTCACAGTAAAAATAAAACACACGTTTTAGAGAATGCTGCACCTGTTTCGGGCGTGAAACTAGAACGGGGATAGTATCTATTTTGATAATCTTTCAACATAGACCTACAATATGTTCAATCACATCAACGGACAGCTCTCGCCGAGACCTTGTGAATGAAAGGACTGGACATAGACCTATCTTGAAAATTTATCAAAATACTGTAAGCACTAACTCCGTTTTATTTCCACACACAAAACAGGTATAGAACTACCTAGTTTTTATTGTGCTGCTTCCTAGTATTTTATGTGGGAGCAGGGGTCATGACTTTTGTGACTAACTGCAGTTCTCCCTTTTTGCTTTGGTTTCCACCTCTCGTATAGCTGAGCCACAGTGAAGTAAGACGTAAGGCCCGTAACCTATCCTAACTCAACCTAGATTAAACTGATCTGCTGACGGTAACGTCTCGGCAGCAATTTCTGTTGCCGAGAAGTAAGCGGCATCACGTTTGCCTATAGCGGAGCGAGGCACATACGCCACGTGAACTGACAATCTAGATTAACTTACGCCATTGTATGTCTTAAATGCTCATGATGTGACAATATTGATTTAAATAAAACACAGGTGCTGTTCAATAGAATCTATAAATGCAATCTTTAAAACTTTGGGTGCATGTAGACAGCTGTGTGTATGGAGAAAATCGTTTTATTCCGATTTCTTTATAGTGAAGTGTCTGCAAATAATGAAAATTTATATCGAGGAGCACCATTACTTGAACCTTAGGCTCAAGCTTCGAGACAGCCAAGTCTCGCAACGGGCCCTTTGTTGTTAAGAAACCTTATGATTCTCCTGATCACGCACGGATCTGCACTGAGACCGCTGGAAATGAGTGTCACGAAGGCGTATTACTGAGGAAAAGAAGAGGCACGAAGAAAGCAAAATTATATGAGGAGAGAAACTCAAGGCTAACGTAGACGGATCATGCATTAGAGAGCTAGCCACTGGAAATAACTTGGCAGTCCATGAAATGATCTAGAACTCCTCAAAAACAAGAAAGCTGCACTGGCAACAGGCACAATTTCTGGAAATAGAATGCAAGTTAGATGGACAGTATTTGCAGGCGTATGGGGTTCCGAAAGGAAGCGAAATAAGACTTGGTGCAAGTCGAGTCTCGAGGGTAATTAGACATCGTGCAGGCCCTAAGAAGGGTTGTCCAGGGTCCACCAACAAGAAGTAGAATTCTGCCTTGGAAGAAACGCCCGCAGATCGCAAAATATCCGTATGTATTTCGCAAAGGTCCTAAAAATCATGCTTTATTTCTTACTGCACCTAAACGTTTCACACTAAGACTCACTATAAGACTTGAGTTGTGTGAGATCGGCCGCGAGGGCGGCTACGCTTTGTTGAAGATGGAGTTGCTGCTGCTGCTGCTGAGTGGGCTGCTGAGGGGCCTGCTGTTGCTGAGGCGTCTGCCGCGGCTGCTGTAGCTGCTGTTGTGGGGACTGCTGAAGCGACTGCTGGCTCGGCTGCTGTTGCTGCTGCTGCTGACGTGCGCCCCTGCTCGCTGATAGTCGCGGCCTCTTCGCTGCTGGCGTCGGCCGGCCGGTGGCCACTCCAGGAAAGCCCGCTGATGTGCAATAACTGCAAAAGCAGATGTTTGAACTTAAAAGTATCTCTATATTTTAGCTCATTAGTGTTTATGTAACATTTTCATAATGTTCGACAAGAACAAACACTCAATTTTCATTCATTGGCCCCGATGATCTTGAAATCGAGATGAAGCACTAAGAATAATACGAAAATATTGTCAACTGATGTTAGGGGGCTAATAAAATTCTTGCTCTAGGCCAAGTTGACATCGTATTTTACGTTTTAAAGAGGTAAAAAACGTAGTTAAGCAAGCCCAAGTATTTGCAAGGGCCGAAATCAGTCGTGCAGGGCGACTTGAGTTGAAGTTTCCAATACGATCTCTAAAAGTTGCTATCAAAAAGCATCCCGAAGAACTTTTGAGTGATCGACATGAGCCGTTGTCTACCGTAGGTGGCTATGTATTTCCATGAAAGCCGCTGTGGTCTCAGCCTCTAGCCTCCTTCCCTACACTCATTTCCCTAATTTTATGAAAATAAAGAAGATTTTTTCAAAAAAGTAAATCTTTAAACAATTTTGCAATGGCTGTCATTTATCACTGAACTGATCCGCCCTGACTTCCGAAAAAAAGGGTAGCCGGCACGCACCGCACACGCGTCCAAGTACGACTGTAAAAGAATAAGGCCTTCGGACACTTTTTTCTCTTATCGAACATTTTTAATTTGAGAAAGGAATAACGGCAGAGGGCAATTTGAATTATTTTGTCATCCTGAAGAATCAGTCTTGAAAACCCAAATTCTCTTCGCGCACTTGTAACAAAAACATCGTTATTACAGAAAAACGCCCAGTGTTCTCGAGACTACGCGAAATGAATGACATAAAATGTCTCTGTGTCCCTGTTCACGTGTGGCAGAAGGAAACATGATAGTGAAGTTATCTAACAACGTTTTTGTCTCAAAGTTGTTTTGGGACGTGATTGGAAAACAAAAGTAACAATGGGCGTAATTAGTGCTTTCGGGCTTTGTTTAGGTAATGGGCCACCCTAACAATGGTGACACACGCCGCGGCAGCTTGGCGCCACTCGGCGGGCTCCGGCGCCACTCGGCGGGCACCGGCGCCTTTCGGCGGGGTCCGCCGCCTCTCGGCAGGCGTCGCCACCACTCGGCCAGCGCCACCGCGCCGCCTCGACCAACACAGCTGGCTGAGGCAGGTGTGTTGCGCTCGGCTGGGCTAATGCGTTCAGGCGTACAGCCAGTCTACATACAGATGCCGAATCATATTAGCGAAGCCGCGTGACCCGCAGGGGAACAAGATGCTCGGATGGCTTGACAGACCTGTCTTCCTCCATTTCGCGACAACTGGGAAACTTACACTGTAGCCTACATGTAAAACGTTGCATCCATAGCAAATGCATTGCACCTTTAGTTGCCCAAGCGAGTGAAATGAAAGTGCAGCTGTAGGGGAGTGAGGAAGACTCGCCGCTCAACCAAACCTAACTTCACTGAACCTCCTCTGCAAAAACAAACCCCTGTTTAAGGCAATCGCCCATAACTACCGTATGTTTTAGGTATGAAGGTAAAACAGAGGAAGAGCGTAATTTAGTTATGTACCGAATTAAGCTTGACAAAAATTTAAGTTGAGCTTTGTAACCGTTTTTATTGAACAAGAAGTAAGTATATTTTATAGTAGGTTGAAATCTGGAAGTAAGTGCTCATCGAAACCGCATCATTGATACGACTCTCCGATACCTGTAGTCTGACCTTTCCCTAATTTTCTCTTCTCCACCTACTTTCCAGATCCATCATGAAATAGATATAAAACCGCAAATTTTACGATTACATAATATTTAAGTTACGGGTATTGTTCAGATTTCTATGATGCGAATTCGTCTCGATGATTATGCGTTAGTGTTAGACAAAGTTCGAAAAGTACGTGAAATTTTGCTTGGCTTTGTGCAAGTTTAGACAGTGTGCTCTCTTTCTTTTGGGTTTGAAAGTAGTTTGCGATTATCTCCTGAGCTAGAAGCTATTCGGAGATGATACGATTTTCGCACCTGCTCAAAATTCAGTCGTCGTTGATAGCTCATTTCCTTCCGGGGGCGGACATTTCTCTCGAAAAACGTTTTTGACAAGAGGAATCACTTTGCGGGCGCTTCCGATTTAAGGGCGCTACCTCCTGCACCCTCCCCCTCCCCGTCAACCCTCCCCTTCAACCCTCCGGGCACATCTACAAAGTTACGACAAGCTGCCGACGCTATTAGCCAAGTTTTCCTAACTCTTCATTTCAGCCGAAAATCTTTTAACACAAAGCGAAACTTGGAAATGATAAACAGAAAAAAGGCAGAGAGCTGCCTTAAGTGGCGTTTAGCGGAATTGGCGACGAAAGTTGATGGATGAGATACTTGATGAATGGGTGTTTATGAAAAATAGAGGAGAAAAGGGGGAAATAGCTGTCGGTGATTTGAGAAAGCTGCGTTTATAGACTAAAGTGACCTCGGAATCTCTAAGTAGATTCCGTTCATGAAAAGAATAGAGTTTTTGCCGAAAAAATTGAGCCTATCCTTATCCGCTATCCAGCCGTTCCCACCGAGGGCCCGTATGATCATTTTGGAAACTGCGCTGAAACGGGAAACTGAATTACACGGAGACTTCAGACAGCAAAATAAATGCGTCTTCGAATGACTTAAAGTTTTGAATGGATGCGCATGGGCAAAAGCTGTTCTCCTTTCGTCATGTCCAGAATATATCGACATTTCTTTGTTGACGTGGTTGAGACAGGAGCGACATTACCGTGCGATTTTAACGCACATAGAAGGAAATACGTAGGACCAGTATGGAGAGGAAGACCCCCGCACAACCATCCGGCAGATTTGTTCCACAGCCATTTTAAGGCTCAGTGAGTGATGAGATATCAAGAAGTTATTTTTTGGCCTCGCTTTCAAACTTCCTCAGTACAGCGCCCGAGCACTTATGATGAAATCTGTCACCAGAAAACAGGCTCTGAGGAAAGGTCCCGCTCATCCCTGTCTTTACTTTCTATTGTAGTTGGACTTATCGTGCTCGTTTTGGATTTTTTCCCGACAACAATACAGACGTTACAGGGATGGGATATGAAAAAGGAATTTCTGGACTTCCTTTGAACCTCATTACTCTACAGTGATACGGATTTCAGGGCAAAATTTGGCACGACATGAGAGTAAAGCTTTGCACTGAGGGACCCTGTATCCTTTTGTTGTTGTTTGGTGGTTCTGCCCGATGGTTGTTAACAAAGCTTTAGTCAGATTTTGCAGCCATGTAATTTAAGGGATATTACAACCGTAATTCCGGGACTTACTTTGGACCTTTCACATTGCTACTGAATTCTCTCTAAAGATCGATACGGGAAAGGACTAATAAGCTCTACACTAAAAGAGTGTACACTCTCTGCTTCTTCTCCGTGCATTTCCCTACGTAAATGGGAAGAATTTGCGATAATCTTTTTTACTGCCGATTACAATCTTGATGTATCAATGTTTGTTCTCGATACAAAATATGAAATAAAATTCCTCCTTAGACGCAGCGAAAGAAATTCTAAAACCATCGATTTTTTTACCGAAAACTTTTGGGCCCTTTAGGTCGGGCTTTTTGTTACGAAGAACTTTCTCAGTTCAGCATCAAATGCATGAAGGGGTGCAGAATGCGTTTTTACAGCATCATAAAATTTGATTGACTATGCTTTGACAAGTTAACTTTGTATAAAGTATTTTCGGAATCACAGTTATCAAAAGTAGAATTTTCACCACATGACTTGGTTGTAAAACACTATAATCATACGACACTGTATACTGATAGTGAAATGTATTTACCGTGTAATAAATTTAGACCTTACCATTTTATGTTGTTACCGTCTGCTACAGTTTGTGTACTATCGTGGGTTCACGGCGCAAGTTGAACCTATGATAGCGTGTAACTTTAAAAGGTGTACTGAGAAGTTTGAACAGTGTTCGGTCCCCACAAAGTTTGAAAATGATATGGTCTCATCGATTTGAGAGCTCTTGGACAAAGCTCCCCCTGTGTCCACAAATAGTTCATCTCGAGGAATGTCTGACATGGGTGGACAGCCGGCCCTTCTGTCCCCTTCTCAGCTGCCTCTCCCCTCTCGAAACCAAGATCTTGTAGCAAGCGTCCGGAGTTTTAGACGAAACTTACGAGTAGGTCTGCCCATACATCTAGATTCACATCACTGAGAATCTGATATAAAAAGTCGGGAATGAGAAATACTGCAATCAACTACTTTTCTGTATACAGGAAATGTTGGAAAGATTCACTTCCGATGAACCGGTCCTGCCCGACAAAGTCCAATTTCATGTCCATCAGCCAACCTGATATCACGATAACTAAAACCCGTTATTTCAGGCATAAAAAGGTGGGAGATGCGGACTAATGGACAGACGCAGGCACACCGACGCGACGTGTTAGGTACTGAAAAAAAATCGGTTTGCTCGACGCTCTTGAGGATTTACAAACAGAACCAGAGCTCATCTCTGACTCGATTTTATTTTTCGCCGTTACAATCATGGAACTGTTAACAATGGAAGTAACAACAGTGGTATTTTTTCTCTGTCTTTCAGCTTAAAAAAAATTAAAAAACTAATACCTTTTTAATTCCTATCATATGGGCAAATTAATTGCGGGCGCAGTTTTACTCAACGTACACAAATTACGGCGACATTAATTAAGTGAATATTTTAAGTGGATCGAGAAAAGCGCATAAGGATGCAGTGTGTCTAGAGAGGAATTAAACGACACGGCAAGAAATTTCGTGCCCAACGCGAACGCGCAAATCTTATTCTTATTAACTTACAGTATGCTTGTCCAAGGCAGCTTGTAGAACTTTTCTCGAAGCATTGAATGAAAATCCCGCTCTACAATATGCAAAGTTTTTGTAATTTATTTTTTTGTTAATATTTGCAAAACGTTGCATTTACAAACGTTGTTGCTTACACAAATTTAAAAGATCGAATCTTCCACCTCTTGTGTTGAATGTTTCGTAGTCAAGCCGAGCGGAGCGGTGCACAAGCTCAGGGCACTAGATCTGGCCTTATTAACGTAGCCAATCGTGCACCATCAAGCCCTGTTCTTCTAGGCAGCAGCAGACCGGGTTGAATTTTCCGTGCAATATCCATGACAAATTATCCATTTATTGAAAAGATTTAGGTGAATATCAATGTGCCTATGCTATATTCATGCACCATGGATGTCCATTCGAGTACTTTTAAGTGAATGGATTTTTCGGCATGGATATTAGCATGGGCATTGCATGGATACTTCAACCCGGGAGCCTGCTCCCCAGGGAGGTAGCGTCCAAGCGTGGCGTGGCGACAGCGGGGCGCAGCGGCAGGGAAGCGAGCCAAAAGGCTTGAAATCGGAACCCAAAGTAAGTTAACTGGCTCGTTTAAATGTCGTTAATGCGTGGGTGTAAGAACGGATTGAACCAGGGTAAAGCGCAGCACTGGAAATTCATGTTTTGAAACTAACAAGTGCATCTAAAGAAGCAACGAAAAGAATTGGTTACTAATTTCGCACTGGTTTAGCGGAATCTTCATCTCGAACCGATATAACATTGTCGCTAGAAGATTGAGAAAATCGTTTTGTAAATTAATCAGCGAAATGCTCATTACTATTTCAACTAAGTTTAAGAGAACGTCTATTGGTAGCTGTCGTGATCCTAAAAAAGCTTTCGTATAAAGGAGAATGGCTTTTAACTTTTACTGTCAGCTTGTCACTTGCGAACAACCTTTCCGTAAAGATAATCATTTAAAAATTGAGCAGCAGGCGAATTGAATTTTCGAAAGAGCGAATTTGAGCAGGGAGATTTTATTAATTCTGAGTTGATATTACACCACTGTGAGGATAGGAGTTATAAAAAATTCAGCCGAATCGGGCGGAGCTCCTTGAAAGCGTTTCAGCCGAGTGCCTTTACCCTAACTTGGGAAAGAATGCAGTCAACCTTCAAGTCACGGTTCAGACTTGCAAACTTTCACAGCCAATGTCAGTTACGCGCTTTTACCTCTTAAATATCTAAAATATGATCGTGCCCAGCAAATCGGTTCAAGGTTAGGTTATTTTTCAAAAGTTCATCTTCTAGATTGCTCCCAAAGTCGATTGGATATGTGTTTTATGAATAGGCGATTCCGCGGGGTAAGAAAAACAAGTAGGAGCTGTACCAAAACAAACCGTCACGTAACCGGGTGGATGGGGAAACGTTGGAGAACACGGGCTGGCTGCTGGTGGCCGGTCGCCGAACGCCCGAATGAATCCGTGCGTAGCCGAAGGCCCCGAAGGCGAATCAGCTAGGCTTGCGGAATTCGGCTGCGTTCGGGCGCTTTCGGATTCGTTTACCCCGTCAACATGGTCACATGACCGGTCGTTTTGGTACAGCTTTTTCTTGGTCTTCTAACCGAGTGGGATTGTCTACAGAAGGTACTCTTGATGATTATGAGGTGTTTAAAGCTAAATTCTTGTAAGAGGATATTTTTTTCTGGAATACGATGCGTAGAGTCAAGATCGGTTACAGTGTACGTCTTGTGTGTCTGGCGCACGCTGTTAACGACCAAAGTTCCCGTTTACAGTTACGTATCTACCCGATTACTAAAAGTAAGTATCCTTTATGACCACTGCTTGCAACGTCGGATTTTGCTATGTGGATTATCGTTTACGTGGTCTTAATTGTATTTTGGGAATGACTCTCGAATACTTTCGCTATTCGTCTCGCCAGGGAGTTTATCGCCCGCCACCTAGCGGCCGAGCTCGGAAGGTAATCCTCATACAAAATCTTACATCACATGGACGTCAGTTCGGTGAGAGATTTTGTATGAGGATGAGCCTCCAAGTTCGGCCGCTAGGTGGCGACACGCTCCCTGGCGAGGCGACACTTTAAATTTATTTCGGCCGTTTAAAGAACCATGTATTGTAGAATTATGAAATATTCAATAAAACATTACTGATTGACGGGAGACAACCTTTTTTTCGCTTCGTCAGGTGATGTAACTTCGTTGGTAAATTTTCAGTAGAGTTCTTACCTAGCAAGCGTATGCAATTTTAAATTTACATGTAAATAATGCGTGTAAATACATGTGAATCAAAGTGAATCGATGAAAGTGAACTTCTACCCTGTTTATTTCGTTTTCCATAACACGACTCTTGGCCCCAATCTCATATTAATTATTACAAAATGACATTTTAATATTTTGAGAATATCCCACGCTATAAGTGATCTTTCCCCGAAAAGATTAGGACATGTGTTCCGCATTGCAATTTGCCTAGACTGTGATTGTTAATTAAATACGCCTAAACAGGTTCCGATGTAAATGTTTTTTGTTTGTTCTTCAAAGTAAGTGGCAGACTATGCGCACGGTTAACCGTTTATGTACAGTCTGTAAAAGCGCCGCGCTTGGAACTATGACGAAACTTGTTAAAGTATGAATAATCAATTGAAAGCTAGAAGGGTAGAAAAACAGGGCGAAGAAAGTTGGCTACAAGTTGCTGAAAAAGTTTGATGGATGGTTCGGCTGGCAAGCGATGTTTGACGAATGGGAAACGCTGAGCGGGAAGCGACGCCGCCCAAAAATGAAAAAAAAAGAAACAAGAGCGCCTCTGCACGTTCAACTTACCTGTCGTAGTAGTAGTCCCTGTAACCAAAAAAGAAAAACGATCATTAAAGAATGTTCCAAACCCTTTTTTAAATGCTCTGATATTCGTTTCGCACTCAAAAAGAACCAACAAGATGAGACCATGGCAGGACCTAACATTCATGAAGGTTTAGTTTTTTTGTTCCTCTATTTCCATTCTGATCAGCCTATGTAACCACTTTGTTTAAAAAGAAGCTGTTTTTTTCCACTGCATAGGAAGATAAATACAGTCAAAAAAGTACGTGCTGACCCATTCGTACATTCAAGTTTATCCTAGACATTCCCACAAAAATGTGAACAAAATTTTAAACACACTCATTTTCATACAAAAATTTTATAATACTCTTTAAATAGTTTGATTTGAAAAAATACAGATATTAGTTCACAAGAGATCCTTACGGTAAGATGGGAATAGGCAGAAGCTTGGTTAGTTAAAGTTTGTTACCGGAAACTTTGTTAGACATACTGTTGGCTAGTAGGGTATACGTTGACTAGGTTAACGGTCTATTGTAACTTCGCTTTGAGTAATTTAGCTTCGGTTAAAGTAGGGTAAGGTAGTTGCAAAAGTCTTTTGCAATTACCTTAACCTACTTAAACCGAGTATCTTAATCGTGTGTCATAAGATTAAGAACCTGTAACACATAAAAGGAGTGCCTTTTCCGCAACCCTAAAACTTCTAATTTTGCCCTCTTTTACAAAAAACCAAACAACCAAAAGGTGATTTAATGCTTCATGTAATGGCCCAGAGTCTGGACGACTAGTAAGAACCAACTCATAGTTCCATACCCGTTTTGCGTATGAAGGTAAAGCTGGGGAATAGCGTCATTTGTAAATTTTAGAGATAAGCCAACCAACATCTATGCCCATGAAAAGGTATCGCCGAAGAGCTCTCAAGCGATAGGGTTATTGGTGAGGATGTATCTTAAAAATAACCCAATTATGCTGCTCCTGTGTTTAAATGTTCATACCTGAATCAGGCATGGAGCAAGGGGTTAGTTTAAATCTTCGTGAAAATCCTTTCTTCAAAAATCAATCTTGTCATGAGACAACTGCACGCATTTTTTGTTGGAACAATCCTCTCCTTTCTTGAGATATTCTGGCGCGCAGTGTCCTTAAATATTTACGATCTCGGGGCCGGTTCCTTGCAACGCGTTTTTTTGCACTTTCCGCATTGTGAATATATCATAAGCAAAGCAAAACGCGCAAAACGATTTAAGCGAGTATTGTCGCTCTTTCGTCCAGAGCATCGGGTCTCACCCCGTTCCATTATCCGATGCTTGCTACTGTGTAAATTTTACAGTTTTTAGTTTCGTCTGGTTGTATTGGCTCTTTCATCGCCAAGCTGAAAGGAGCGAGAGGGCAGAGAAGCACATGGCGTCCAACCTAACCTATAAATTAACTCATTGCCGCTAAGTTTCAGGCTGCTTATTAACACTAGGCTAAAGACCAGTAGATCTGTTAATATCTTCAATTTTTCAGACAGTGATTACCCTAAGTCATTCAGCGAGTTTTTGACTACAGCCATTCAGGCTTTTAACAACAACACCAAAAGTGATGTGACTTTTTACCTGACTCATTTTCCTCTAAAATCTAGCTGTCTGAAAAGGCTTCTATCTTGTTTAATATATATTTCAAAATGATTTGCTGTGTCCCAGGTTAACGTGTCCTTGCGACATCCATGCCGAATCATTAATTTATTGAAGATACACAAATGGATATCCGTGTGTCTATGCTCTATCCATGAACTATAGATGTCCCTTTGAGTGCTTTTAAGTGAATGGATTTTTCGGCATGGATATTACCATGGATATGGCATGAATGGGATCGGTTTTTGAGCAATCATGTGATCACCTTGAATTCCCGAATAACTGGAAGAGGTTTTCAATCGACATTCAACGTTGGCTTTCTTAATAGACGCGTAATTCTATACTTTAATCACTGATCGATCAACCACTATAAGACCCCATAGTTGATGCGAGATGGCAATATACAGACCGCGGGTGAACTGTGGCCATGGCTTCGGTGCTTACGGACCTGACTATGGGGTTGCGTATGAGGCATGTGGGGAGGCATATGGAGTGGTGGGGAAAGGTGGTGTAAGAGGGGGAGAGCTATTGGGGTGGGGAGGGCATGCTCTCTTCCCTTGTTTTCTTCTTATGAGGCATTTGCTTAAGAAGAGTTTCGAACTTGTTCCAGAAAACATTCCACACCCAGTAAATCTAAGCATAGCATGAAAATAGCAGGCCGTAAGTGCAATGTAGTTGAAGAGCCCAGTAATCGTCAATGTCATATCAAACTGGGAAATGATCACGAATACTTCATTCAGCTTCGTGTCAGTTATTAAATCATTTATAAAATTATTACACGCGTTCACAATTCTCTGTGAAATAAGGTAGTCCAAGCGGTCCTACACCCGACATCCCATTTTCCCATAGTAGATCCTGATATGTGCTGCGGCTCCCCTGAAAACCGTTCATTGGGTAATCGTCCTCTCGCCACGTATTTTAGCACCAGGTTGGAGGTATGTTGTCTTAAAAACTAGATGGTGACAGGAGCTGAAGTTTTAGAAATGTTTAGGTGTAGTATTAAACCTGCCATTAAAAATATATAAAAAATAACACCATTACTTTTGTGCTAAACCAAATTAGAACGATTTGTTCAGAAGCTTTAATTGACAACGAAACTGCCGGAGAATGTTGAGCCCAAACGTTGTGGTCTGCTAGGGAAAGGGGCATTTTCTTTTCGAAAAAATCCGTATTGTATTAATTGAATGGTCTTTGAGTATGGGACAGTTTAGGGATGTTTCATCGACTTAGCCAGTCAAATTCACGAAAAAGCCGTGCAAAAAACGACACAAATGTCTTTAAAAATCTGGACAGCACGAAACACTATAACATTTCACTAAGTAATCAAGATTAGTTGGCAGTCAATAATTATGTCTATTTCAATTTTCCATAATTGTGGTCATTGCTGATTTGACTCATTTTTCTCTAAAAGAACTGTTTTTAGAGGTATTCATCAAATATTTTTCTTAAACGACGGCAAGACACTTTTTTTTTCTTTCTTTTTGTCTCAATTTGCTCAGTCTCAATCTTAACTCGATCAATCCTACGAAACATTTCTACACAAACTTATCGAACAAATTTTCTCGTAAATTGTAAATCCGGACAAAAAACATCGGAAATGTAAAATTTGTACGTCGCTTTCGTGCGTTATCTTTCTCCTATGAAAAAGTAATGATATCGGTCGCCAAGAGACCGCGTCCTTCTCTCCG
>Ga0058701_10001837_pt1 | contig 15513 bp, 15 predicted proteins | sample AgamicOrMae_FD_97039 | JGI IMG/M metagenome (GOLD analysis project Ga0058701, IMG submission 97039) | Agave microbial communities from Guanajuato, Mexico - Or.Ma.e | ecosystem: Host-associated > Plants > Phyllosphere > Phylloplane/Leaf | place: Guanajuato, Mexico | collected 2012-06-04
ACCGTCTTCCTTCCTAATCAAAAAACTAAACTCAGTAAAAAAAAACCCATATTGTGTGTAAACCATTTTAAAACCCCCCCTTTTCCAAAATTTTAAGACAAAAAAAAAAAAAAAAAAAAATGGTGCGCTTACACACGCGAAAATGCGATATTTAACTCAGATAAGATCGAAACTCATCGTTACCAAGCTCATTTTAGAACCTCAACTCAGTTTAAGTTCGCCTAATGGATGACGACATTCATTGCAAAGACTGTATCGGTTAATTACTTGAACCTGTATACTGTACGTGATTTAAAGGCAAACTTAGCTTACGGAATAATAATGCAAGCTGAACTAAGCTATCTAAACGTGAGATTGAGGTGGAAGATCGTAGAGCGATGTACACCTGAATAACAAAATTCAGGTACCTTGTCCTTTTTATGCGGCCTAACTCGGTTCCTCCTTCTCTTCTTCGCTTCCTTCGGTGCGTCCTCTTCTTCCTCGTCTTCTTCGGCTGGTTCCTCTTTTTCGGTTGGAGAGAGGAACTCTGGTTTTGCAGGACCAATGACTTTCGACTTGTCCTTAGACTCAGCAGGTGTCCCAGCTTTGCTCGGGCTTTCCGATATGCTCGGCTTCTTCACAACAGGAATATCTTCTTCGCGCTTCTCTGCGACAGGAGGTGCTTCTTCTTCATCATCTTCCTCAACTTCTTCCGCGTCGTCACCTTTGTCAGAGCGCACTTTCTTGTCCAACACAACAGGAGGCGCCTACGAAAACAATTAAAGGAGTAAAACCAGTGTATCTAAGCCTTAAATATACCTTAAAAATGTGTAAAAACGGATGTATTCACAAAGTTTCAGGTCTGCCAGTCAAGTTTCATCTCCGAAAAGTGACCTAAGTGACATTTTAGCCGGACAAAAGTGACGACAAATTTTCTAATCATGACCCAAAACAGACCTTTTACAAACGATTCAAGCCTATGAGTATTTAAAAAAAATATTAATAACTTTGCGCGAACAGATTCTTTCCAATTTTGTTTCAACGACTGATAATGGTTGGCTGGTTTTTCTGGGTCCCAACAAACGGGAAATCGTGGAAAGAGAGGACTCATGAAAGTATTCCTTCACATTGGTAATTAGGGCTCCATTTACTATAAAGCACATGTTGATCGGAAAAAATATACCAGATATAAAAACCTCCGCTACGAAAAATAGAGACCACGAACTAAGCTCAATCATGCGCTCGGACGATTCTTGGGTAGGAAATTTTTATTCCAATTAAGGAGTGATATGTGAACTAAGCGGGCAACGGTCGATGGTAAAACCACTCATTAGTTCCCCTTAAACAATTGGAACCATCAAACGTTAAAAACTCAAGAAAAAAAAATAGCCCATAATTTTAAAAAAAGCAAGGGGTACCCCTAGGTTTTTTCAAATTTTTTGGCCCAAATTTATTTTTTGGAATCTATGTTTTTTTAATATTGGATCTAATTGAGCGAGACTAAGAAAGGTTGGAACCGATGTCCATTGCTCACTTTGTCGATTTTTAACAGACCGGGAGGGTGAAAGAGTTTGCGGGTGAGAGGTTGGAGGGGAAGGCGTAAATTTTAAATTCCATTTTCGGAGCGATAAATTGACGAAGTAAACAACCGACGACGGTAATAATTATTTTTAGTTACTCTTAATCAATTCCAAGCATCGAACGTTAAAAATTCAACAAAAAATTTTGGGCTCAAAATTTTTAGAAAAAAGCAAGGGGTACCCCTACGTTTTTTTCAATTTTTTGGCCCAAATTTTTTTGTGTGATCTTTACGTTTTGGCGATTGGATCTGATCGAGGGACACTAAAAAAGTTAGAATCGATGTCTATTCCTCACTTTGTCGAATTTAAACCGACCGTGAGGGTGAAAGAGTTCGCGAGTGGGAGGTCGGAGGGGAAGGCATAAATTTGGAATTTCACAATTTGCCGCGATAAATCGACTAAATGTGTAGCAGAGGACGGTAAAACCAATTTCGAATTTCCCTGAATCAGTTCCAACCATCAAACGTTAAAAAATCAACAACAAAAAATCAACTGATGATCCGTAAAAAAGAAAGGGATAGCCCGAGGTTTTTTCGAAGTCAGGATTGCAATACTTACTATTTTTCTTTTTTGCGAGTTAACTTTCTTCAACGATCCAATAATCGGCGCAACTTTTGAACCTGTCGAACCAGCGGGCTTCACTGGGTTTGAAGGACTCAGCAAAGGGGGTAAATTAGCTGGTTTAGCTATATTGACTAGCCGTCGTATTTGCGCTTCTTCTTTGTTCAAGTTTGTCAGCTCGGCCTGAAACACACAAAAAAATTCCGAGTTAAAATTTCCGATAAAACTAATGAACGGTTATCACTCATTAGCCGGCAGGGATAAGTCTCTGATTTTCCCTGGTTAAAAAATACCTTTTTAAGGTGTTTCTTCGGAGCTAAATATCCGGATTTATTAACTTTTTCCAACATATAACTAAGCTAAAATTACTTCAGCTACAGGTAAGGAAGGCACGCTCACCAAAAAACCTAGACCTGGGTTCGCTGTACCATTCGATTAAGTTCAACGAGAATAGCAAAACACCTTGCTGAAGTTTATCGGGGATATCAAAATACCTCGCTTAAGTTAAATGAGGTTAACAAAATACTTACAAGCTAAATTTAATCAAGGTTAGCTAAATACCTTGGCAAAAACCAGGATAAACAAATACTTCGCTTACGTTACCCTTGATTTTAAATAAACCTCGCTCAAGTTAACTTTGATTACAAGAGGCCAAAGTTGAATGGACCAAGATTTGGAAAAATGATTTCAATGATTTTTCGATGAGCAAAATGGGATTTCACGGTTTTTAACAGACAAATGAAAGTACCTCATGTCTCCATGTTTTAGGGGTTGCGCTACAACCCCGCGAAGTCAATAAATTTATATTCCTTCAAGGAAAGCTCACCTTTAGTTTGCTTACAGCTGCCTTGTCAGCCGCACCCGACTTTTTCAGAGTGTTCATGAAAGATTCTAAAGCGTCCTCTTCGTCGTCCTGAGCGCCTGAATCCAGTCTTGAAAGCCCGTCCGATGCGTGTTTCAGTTTCTGCTCGACGTCTGAAATCTGTTTCAGCACCTCCTCATGCTTTTTCATCTGAAAAAACACAACACGTCATACGGACTGCTCCGCTCGACAGCTATCCAAAATCGGTAAACCACAACTAAATTTGACTAAGTTCCGAAATCTGCCTTAAAGTCGTTTGAAATATCACCTAAAATCAAGCTGTACAGTATTCATAATTGAAATAATTGCATGTTACTCATTAACAGGGTCATTACCAATGATTCGTAAGTCTCCGCCTTGTCTTGAACTCGGCCCGCTGCGGCCATGCGTTGCTGCCTTTTCTTTTCGACAAGGCCGGTTCGGTCAAGGAAAGTATCATCGTCACTGTCGTAATAATCGTCTGCTTCCCAATTTTTTGCTTTCCTCTTTCTGCTTTCTGTTTGAGCAAACATTACAATAGGTTAAAAAAGGATCAATTACATAAGGATTCTCAGGCCACAGATAACTTCTGCAGAAATGAAAAGAAAAAATTTGCTTCCCGCCGTGAAGTTCGTTTTTTTTTTTCACCAAAGTGAAAACAAAAACACTTTTTTTTCGAATCAAATTTTTTAAAAAAAGAACAGTCTTTTTTCCAAGAATATTCGGGTTTGTATGACGTGCGCAAACCACCGCCGCTAACGCACTTTCATTAAATGTAACTATATTTCACATTATTCCAAGATGCTGAAACATTGCAAATATTCAAGATGAGTCCGGGATTTTTTTTTTTTGAGAAACTATTTTGGAAAAATTCTATGATTTTTAAGATAAGCTATCTACGCTATTTTCCTTAACAACAAACACCGCGGAAAAAATAATATTTTACGATGATGAATATGTTTGCCTTCACTTTGCCTACCTCCGGACCTCAGCCTGTGGTGTGATTTCAGTTAGAAACTCATGAGATGCAGATCTCGCCCCCCCCCAAAAAAAAATGGGAAAAAAGGGAAGGAAGTTATGTTTTTACAAACTAATGTTTGAAATATCCGAGTCACACAATACGAAACAAGGCTCATCCCAAAAGAAGTAGATCTATACAAATATCTTCCTCACTTTACAATTAGAGATTTCATTCACATACTGTGATGAGCGATATCTTTGTTGATAAATTTCGTCAGGAAAGCAGCATGCAACCCTGTTGTAAATAAAAGGTAAATTACCGTGATTGGCCTGTCGTAGCAAGCCCTGCCGATCGAGGATTCTGCAAGCCTCCAGGGCGCACTGAACAACAGCTTCCTTCTTTTTGCCTTTGACTAAAGCCTCTGCGACCGTTTTTCCCCCGTCATCAAGAGGAATCCTGCATGAACCAAAAGATAACAAAATTGGAACCACTTTGAGAGACTCTGGGAAATTCAAAAGGAAGGAGCACTTACTCGACTCTGCACAGAAACTGGCCGGGGCCTTTTTCTTCGATGTCGTACTCTAGGTCGTAGCCTTCTCTTTCAAACCAGCCTCGAAGAGACTTTTTAGGGTCACTAATGTACAATTCTTCGTTATTAGTAGCAGCATAAGGGTTTTCTGTCAGATCCGTGTCTTCATCGGCATCCTCCCCTGAAATACCAAACAGAACATTTTATACTGACTGCCAGACCATTTTATTAAGTAGATATTTCGGAAAGCACACTGCTTGTTTGTAAAATGTATGATGGTGATATTGTCTTACCCATGCCCCAATCAATACCCTCCTCTTCTTGGCGCTTCTTCTTTTCTTCCTCAAGGCGAATCCTCTCCTTTTCTGCCATTTCTCTTTCAAGTAGTTTCCTCTCTCTTTCAGCCTTCAGTTCAGTGACTGTTAGCTCTGATTCTGGTTCCATATCATCTTCTGGTCCAGCCAAGATAAATATTCTGCTGCTGCAGCCCAAGCGAAGTTGATGCCCAACCTACAATAAGGAGCAAGTATCATTAAGCAATGTATAACTTGATTCAAACACTATCAAAACAGACACTACTGTATTACCTGCATCCTGACATACATTTGAGGCTTAATGCGATTCTTGTTGAGGAAAGTTCCATGGGTACTTCCAAGATCATAAATATAGAATCCTTGAGATCTATTTTTGGTAGTTTCTGAGCAGTATTGCATGACTAAATGAAATCGGGATATTGTTGGATGAATTAGCTGGCAGTCGCAGCTTGTATGGCGTCCAAAAATGAAATATGAAGCACCTGAGAGGTTGATAGGCTCCAGGTTGACACCTTCCTTCAGCACTTCAAAAGAATATGAATCTTCTGCCACACCACTCCAAGCAGGTTCCTTATATACATCTTGTTTGGAAACCTCATTTCTGGCAGGAATAGACGGTGCCTTTCGGTCAATTTTAACACTTGATGGCGGAGCGACAGCTGGAGCCTTAACCTCTCCCTGAATATTTACATCTGCCTCATCAGTGTCATTTGAAATGGGCTTGCCTTTCTCATCATTTTCACTTTTAGAATCGTCTTTCTTTTTTGAATTGGGATTCAAAATGCGAGCTTGCAAGCCTTTCTTGTTCCGACCGCCAATAAGGATCAACGGCTTCTTGAAGACTTCCGCTGAGGCTGACTCCTGGACTTTTGTGTCCTCACCCGTATCATGCTTGTCTGAATCACCACTCTCTACAATAGAATCTGAATTTGACGTTTTCTGTTCGGTTTCTTCCTCCATTTGACAAAAAATACAGACTTTAAGAGGTTAAATTCCCCGTGCGTTTTCAGGACGTTTTTGTTTTGACTGTTATTCTTTTCGTTGTTCTTCCGCGTACAAATCAGAACGTTCTTTACAAGAAGGCATTGGAAAAAATCCGTTGTTTGTTTTGATTCTGTATGTGTATAATTTAGATTCGCTAAAAACGTATTCTGATGGTTTTGAACTACAGAAACACTGTAATTACCAATTTTATGTGTATTTGGAGGTGTTGAAATAGTTGTCATTAAATACTTCTCGAGTTAGTTTGGATAAAGAGAACAACGATATGAGTGTATAGGTTATGTGCACTTGATGTTAGAGTCTCAGATTTTGTAACTGATTGTGTCGCTTCATTTTTCTTCAAAAGAATGATTCCAAAGACTGCCGGAACTTTGAAGCCCCTGATAAATCACTATTCCTCGGTGAGTTCAACATGGAACCGTCGTGTTGTGGTTACCGGCATGGGAGTTCTGTGTCCTGTTGGACGAAGTGTTTCCGAAGCTTGGACCAACATCATCAATGGTAGTTGCGGTATCACTCAACTGAGCGAAGAAGACTACGCCAGCCTACCCTGCAAAGTTGCAGCCAAAATACCGGACTTGAACCTCGGGAAACACTTTTCAAAGAGCGAGCTTCGGTCTATGGCTCCTGCTACTGCCTTCGCTCTCATTGCAGCCAAAGAAGCCTTGCAAGATGCACAGTGGATGCCTACAAGTGAGGAAGAGAAACAAAAGACTGGTGTAGCCGTTGGTATGGGTATGATTGATTTGATCGATGTTTGTGAAACAGCTGAAGCCTTCAAAAAGAGCTACAACAAAGTCAGCCCATTTTTTGTACCTAGAATTCTCCCGAATATGGCTGCAGGACAAATTAGCATTAAGTATGGTTTTCGTGGTCCCAATCATGCCATATCAACTGCGTGTGCCACTGGCGCACATTCCATAGGTGATGCCTTCAGGTTTATACAACATGGAGATGCTGATGTAATGGTGTGTGGAGGGGCAGAAGCTTGTATCAGTCCTCTTGCCATAGCTGCATTTTGTCGATTACGAGCTCTTAGCACATCATTTAATGATAACCCCAGTGCGGCTTCAAGGCCTTTTGATAAAGATCGGGATGGGTTTGTTATGGGAGAAGGTTCCGCCATATTAGTTTTAGAGGAGTTAGAACATGCTCAGACAAGAAATGCCACAATTCATGCGGAAATTCTAGGCTATGGGTTGTCAGGTGATGCTTCCCATCTGACTGCTCCAAGTGAAGATGGAACAGGAGCAGTGCTTGCAATGACCAGAGCTATGAATAATGCCAATGTTCAGACTGACAAAGTAACCTACATTAATGCACATGCAACATCGACTCCTGTTGGTGATGCCATAGAAAGCAAAGCTATTAAGACTGTTTTTGGTAAAAATACAGCTGGGCTTGCTACTTCATCAACTAAAGGGGCGCACGGACATTTGCTTGGCTCAGCCGGTAATTTAGAAACAGTTTTTACAATCATGGCCTGCAAGTCAGGATGGTTACCCCCCACAATTAATTTCCGAATAACAGACATACCCTCAAACATAAATTATGTGCCTAATGTTAAGCAAGAATGGATATTACCAGATGGTGTTGAAAAAAGAATTGCCCTAAAAAATGCCTTTGGTTTTGGTGGGACAAATGCAAGTTTATGCATTGCAGATTACAAAGAGTAAAAGCTGGGCAATCAAGTGGGTAATCAATAGCATGAACTTGAAGGCATTGCATAAAAAATGGTAACTGTTGAATTGTATGTTCTTTGTCAAAATAAAGTAAATTTTTATATTGATGTCTTTGTACTGTGGAAAGATGTTTAAAAGAAATCAGTCATCTCAAAAGCTTATTTTGTAAATGTATCTTAGAAATTAAAAGACTATTCTGTTGAATGAATTACTTTTGTTATTTTAAAATAATTGCTTTAGAATACCTGTTTTACTTTAGTTGAAACTACTTTTTCCAAACAAATGACCAAACAAAATAAATCACATTTGTGAAAAACCACCTCCAGAACCTTACAAACTTAAATATTTTGCTCACATTGTGGTCCTAATCATATTGTTGATATTTTGAACAAGCCATCAAACTAAAATATGAAAAAAAAACCTTAACTGGAATGAAAAGCAATTACTTAAAAAGCTTAACTCCTCTGGAGCAGTTCTAAGAAAGGTTAATATAAATAAAATCACATGAAGACAAAAATAGATCTTATTGAAGTCGGTCACATGCCAGCGACTTACGATAGTTAACAGTACTGAAACGAGCATATCATAGTCACAGCCATCAATCAAAACGTCTGGCACTACGTCATTTAAACAAAGATACCTCGAGGCAATCAACAGAAACCCTGCATAGTACCTTATCTAAAATACAAAAGAAACAATTAATTGGGCGTTGCGGATCAGGATCATTCCCAGAGCAGATGGCTTTCGGATCGGCGCAATTGTAGCCGCTTAACTTGGCCGTAGAGTTTCAAAGCAGGGCCTAATTTCAATCCAAGTCCTGTGACTACGTCCTGGCGAGTCATCAGCAACAGAGAACGTCCATCTACATCCTATCAACAAAGAGCAAACGTGACGAAAGCCTTAACTACAAAACAGACGTTTAAATCTGCCTTTAAAAAACCCATTGCTATGAAAAAAAAAAATGGAAAAAAAAAACAACAACTTGAAGTAGCTTGTTATTGGGCATTCAAAAGGTTCTTCAAGATTCTTCTTGCCGAGTAAATTTTTGGGGTTCAATTAATTATTGCTTAAAACTGGGCCAACGGGAATTTCGGGGAATCATTTTACTTAACATACCGTTTAGTGAACGGCTTTACGAAAAATGGTTTACCGTGGGTTTTCAACTATTTCTTTTCTCCTGCCTTATACCTTATTAAGGTGAACAAAAAATCTAGACACGTATCATACAATTGAAACAGTAGCAACGTGAAAATTGACGAATTTTTTCCTTGGGGTGGCTCGCGTTGAAGGGTCGTCAGACACCCTTAACGAGAATTAAAATATCTTAAAATCATGACCTACCTGCTCTTTGAAAACTTTAGCGTGATCAGGAAATATTTTGACGAAGTGTTCGAAAACTTGGTCCGCGGTCCAATCAGAGGCATCAGGGATAGATTCATCTATGCAGGAGTCATTTAAATCAAAGCCATCCGTTGCTAGCGGCGACAGAGCAGTTGGTAGCATCGGAATCAGCACAGGAGGACCCCGTCCCCGAACAGGGCTGTTATCTATGACAAAAACATCACATGCTTTAGCTAAAATTAATTACGCCCAATTCTATCAACTAGGGTTATTTTAATAGTCGATAAAGTTTGGTTACCTGGTGTGGTAACTGCTGATTTAGGCTCTGGAGGTGGATTGCACTGTGGACACATCCATTTCCTAAGAGGTAATTTAGGACGAGTAGTAAGACACTTTACATGATAGGCTTCATCGCAAGAATAGCATACAGCCATGTTACCCTGGAAATCATAGTAAGTGTTACAGATTGTCTCTTGTCTGGTTAAAGGTTGAGTTGTCAATGTAGCTTACCATTTCTTTGGTTTGTGAACACATCTGGCAAGTTTTGCACATGGAACATTGCCACGGGCCTGGTCGGGCTTTTGTGGCATTTTTCAGACTTTTCTGTAAACAGCTGGTGTGAGCTGCAATGAGAAAAAACAAATAGTTATTGAGCATGATATATTAGCCAGCTTGCTAAGTAAAAACCATACCTTTCTTAGTACAATCGCGACATGGTATGCTCTTTGTATCTTTGATTTCTGCATTACACAAAGCACAAAGTGGTCCTTGGATTGCAGGTGTAGCCTCAGACTTTTCTCTATTGCCATTTTCATCATGTTTTGTCGAACCATGTTTGAAGGTTCCAGCAGGTCGTCCACGCTTCCTTCCTGTAGGAATGTTGTTGTCTGATGGATCAAACACCTTCTTTTTGGCTCTCTGAAAACAAAAAGGGTAACAATGCTTCTTTAATAATTAAAAAATTTTGGCTACCTTTCCCTGTAGGAAACAACACTTAGGTGAACACTCAGGTGTTTGTACTTACAGGCATCTGATATCTAACAACTATGACACTAATTAAGAGAGATAAGAATGATGTTCACATCCCAACTAGCCTAAATGAACTGGATGTAAGGTTACTTATAAATCAGGACGCCACTCGCAGCGATCTCGCAAACGTGACTGTTCAATCGAAAATGACCAATAAGTCTGAACCGAACGCAAAGCTCGAACTAAATACGGTGCACATGCACACGTCCTAGCAGACGACATTAACTGTTCATTTATTCCTGTTTAAAAATGTTAATAACAACTCAAGTCATTAAGCCGTTCCGCATTTAACAGCCCCGCTATTAAATGCGTCAAAGTCATTACTAATTCATCTTCATAACCCCCCAAAAAATTAGAGGCCCGTTCTAGTAGAAGCCGCTAACCTAAAACGGTGACTACAAACTTAAATTTCGGACTAGGTTTAAAATTTGTATCTCTAAATAATGCACGAGTTCATTGGCAGGTCAACAAATAAAAGAGGTGATCTGTTCCGCGTCGTAAGAGGCGGCCAATGATAAAAAGATTTTAAAAATATTCTTGTAAAGTAACTTACGGCCTGTAAATTTCTGCGGCATCTCATACTTCGAGTTATTTCCAGCAGATGTTTAACGTCTCTGACTTGATTAGTTGTTAACCCTAACCTAGTATATACCTTTCTCCGCTCGCCTGCTCTGTAGCCACCACCTTCAGCTGTCTCCACGGCGTCGACGTTGGAGGAGTCCGCCACGGTTTGCTCCGCCGTCGCGGGCTCAGGGTCATTTTCCTGATCGTCGACGTCGGGCACCGGGTCGGGCTGATCCTGGCTCGGTGAGGCGCCAGGGTTGGGGGTGGGAGACGAAGGTGCCGACGGCGAATTGACGTCTAGCTCGACGTCGGCGTCGCCGTCAAGGCCGGCCTTGCACTCGTCGTCGGGCCATGACTGGGACGGCGACGTGCTCATTTTCGAGTCCGCAAAAGGTTCCATGTCTTCGATGCTGTGATCGTCCTTTGGTGTGTTGCCGTCGTCGCTACCTGCTGGGGATGCCATGGGCGACGGCATCGGCGACAAGGCGAGCCGCATTGTTGCGGCGATCGGCCGAAACGAGTAGTTGCCATTCTTGAGTTTGACAATGTTCCCCGACGCCAATTCGCGGTCGACGAGGGTCGGGAAAGACACCCGCGCAAAAAACTCGGCATCCTTGGCCTGGAGATACTGCTCTAGTTCACGGGGCGGCACCCCATGGAGGAGGAAGTTGCGCTCTTTGACGATAAGTGCCGAAACAGCGCCCCGAAGGCGGAAAGTCATGCGTTCCGTCTCCGACTTAAGTCGACCCTCTTTGCTGTTCTGGTTCTGCTCCACCTCCACCCGACTTTTGTGGACCGACAGTTTGGCCCATTTTGCCGCGTTGCGGTAACTAATGTTCCCTTTGTACTCTACTTTGATAACCGTCTGTTCGTCGACCAAACGCTCTAAATCGACGATAACTTCCACAGGGGAAACGCAGTGTCGTCGACATACATAATTGCATATTCTCTTCCTATCCGGGCGCGCTTTCCGCCGACGCAGCTGATCGATGGCCTCCAAGATTCGCTGGCAGTTCTCGACACTCGACATGTTTGTTAGGGGCGGATAAAATAAAATTGCGTAAACACACGTTGGCACTTTTCCGGCACAGTTCACTCCCTTCAAAAGAGGCCCGGCTGAACTGCACTAAAACACGCACGACGGCACGGCCCGCACGCATGCGCGCGACGGCGTGCGGTGCGGCGCGAATTAAAGGCAGCGAGAGAGAAGGGCATAAGAGGAGAGACAAGGCTTTTTTCCTCTCCTCTCCGTTTTTGTGACCACTTGCCGGCGTTGATACAGCGACACCTGAATGCCGCGATACCGTACTGCTCAAGCCCGGACGGGATGGCTAACCGGGCGCACACTAATAACGGTTTTCCGAAGCTGATTATGAGGCAACCGCTCCGCGAATCACATGCACAGAATTCGTACAGTCTCTTCTTTCATTGCAACTTCAATCAAGGCAAAATAATGCAGTTTTCCTTTAAAAACACTTAGTTTATGTCACCGCACGCACGCATCCCGACCTCCCACTCCCGCTGGCACCGATAAACTAACCCGACCAAGCAGCTGGGAGAGATCACGTGACCGTCTCACTTCGCGCGAAAAGCTTTATGATTGGTCGAGAGCAGGTTGAGAGCCGTATCATGGCGGCGCCAAATACGCAGAAAAGCAGACAATATCGATGTCGAAAAAAATAAAGTTGATTGAATTAACCGTTTTTATTTCTGTTCACTTAACTTCATTCCTATTTTTTTATCTAATAAAAATTTTGAACTTTAGAAATAACTCCAAAAACCCCCGAGTAAACAATTCTAAACAAGGATTAAATCTATGGTTACGCCTTTCATTCTCATACGCATACCGAAAGTTATTATCACTAAATATGTAGATACAAACATTTTGCTCCTAAAGATAATAAATTACAAGGAAAATAATTTCTGTCAAATGAGAATACCATTCACTTCTGAGTTTTCATCCCTCTCCGTTGACCTTGAACCGAGCGAAACAAAAAAGATTTTCACCGCACTGACAGTGACGGTCCCACATTTTTATTGCTTTTTTTAGTTTTATTGTTTTTTTTTGTCACATTGGAGTTGTAACTCTGTAGTGCACCCTTTTGATATTTTCCAAATTTCATAATCCGTCACACCTGCGCATGCATCTCGAAGAGGACCTCCGCCATTGCATCAAGCTCCCAACATAAAATTCTGGAAACGAAAAGATGTTGGCGTTTGTATGAGAGGGGGTAGGGAGGTAAAACTCAAGAGAAAGTTTATGAGATCTTGTAAGGTTAAATAGGCTGCGAGATTAGGTGCGTTTTATTTATTTTATTTTTTTCCATCATGATGATTCATCCTACCGCGGTCAAACGCAGCCGCAAATGTTGACCAAAAAGACTGCCCGGTTGCGGTCAGAAGTTTTGAGGGGAAAATGAATGCCCTGTTTCTCAAAACAACAAAACATAGTTAAATTTAACTGTTTTGCTTTAAAATTATGAAAAGAAATACTTTTTTTGGTGACCGAGTCATTGCATTAACTAGGCTACTAAAACTATGCCAAAAATCTCGCCATTAACTTCTTTTTTTTTAAGGGGGGGAGGTGTCAGCTATTTAAGTGAGAACAAACAAGTCATTATTTGCTAATCCTTAAGAAAAAAAGGGGGGGGCGAGGCTGGAATTTTTTTCTAGTGTTTTTTAAACAATTTTACCATGAAAAAAATACACTGAAAAAAAAGATGTAGGTGATAAGATTGTCAAAAGGATTCCTGCCGCACTTTCAGAATAATAATGGCAGAAATACAAAGGTTGAGTTCCAAAGATATTCCAAGTCAATTTTACTTCGATTTTTACCTCGTTTTGAGTTATCTCTCAACCAGGAGAGAAGGAAAATCGTGAATACAGGAAAACGGGAAAACGGTGTACCGCACAAGAAACAGACAATTTATCTGAACAAGTACAGTTATTTTAATTCTACAGGAAAGTTTCATGTTTTAGCGTATTCGCGAGTTAACTCACAATTAATTCAAAGTCATCTGGTAATTTAAAAGATTTCATGGTCAACATAGTAACATATCTTGCGCTGGTGTTCAACTTGAAACACACTCATAACTACAAATTGACATCCTCGAAACAAAAACCTCCGACTGAACACATCGAATTCTGTCAAGACAGATTTGGTGAAGGGAATAAAACTGCTCACAACGCTCCTCGGAGTAAGGAGCCAAGGTGTCATCTAGCCTACAATGCATGCAACTATTATCATTCTCGTAACTCGACAGAAATTCACTGTTACTACGTTAGTAAATCAAATAGACATTGAAAGCAACACTTGCTTCATAACAACAATACATCATTCGATCCAGGTTACTACCCACAATATCTTCTTGAGCTTCCTAATGGCAATGTGAACATAGTCACAGTCTCAACTTTAAGTGAGAGTGAACTCAGTGATAGACGAAGAGGACCGCGTGCGAGTAACAACAAAACGACAAGGACAGAAACACTCTTCTGGCCTCAAAAACTTAAACGTGATAAGCGTAAGATTAAAAAGGAGAAACCTGCTCCCGCTAACTACTCGAACACGACTGTAAACGTGGATCGTGGATGTTTGACCACGAGATGAAATATAATCACAAATAACAGTCCAGATAATTACTATAAGATACAATGGCGTTAGCGTAACGATGGAAACGAATTTCCAGCCGTTAAACGCATCGCAATCACACAAGACCTTTACTAAAGCGAGTGATAACCTCAAGACTACGAGATTCTACTACACTTCTGCTTCCGTGAATTCCTATTAGACCATTACATACAATATTGCTCGGCGTGTTGGCTAAGATGCATTTTCCACTAAGTTGAAGTCATGACGGCGGAAATCATACTTCAATAACTTTGGGACAGTGAATTCATTGACTCTAAAGACGTTTAATGATTTCTGATTCCCACCCCAAAAGTGGAAAAGCAACGCGGTAAATTACTTAAAAGGTAGAAACTATGCAACGGATGGAAAATACATCACCTACCAGCACTATCATTTTGAAACTGTACCCATATTTCCAGAAATTTTAATGGAATTACACAATATAATGAATGGTGCATGTGGGTTTAACATATGGTGCTCCCACCATGAACACTAACGAGGTAGTTTATCCCGGCGAAATAAAAATTAATATCCTAATCTACAATTCTGAGAGGAATGTCAATTGCCTAACAATATAAAAGCGAATAAAGGTTGCTTTTTTTTTCGCGGTCAGGAATGAAGAAATTCGAGTAAAAACAAAAGTTACCTTCGTAAAAGGGTCTAGAAGATTGGTAGAGTTGATAAAACAAATTTTCCGCAGAAGGGAAGTACGATATTGCACAGTTCCTTAACATGCATTTTTGTGATATTATCATTTGTTTAAAATTGGAGTTTTAGTTTCACATTCCATACTCAAAGCATAGAAAAAATTAAATAAAATTAACTTATTAACAAAATTGGAATAATTGATTCTTCACAGCCTTAATACATGGACTTGGTGTAAAGACATGCAAATAAATAATTTGCTAACAGTGCAACGTGACACCGCACAAAACTATCAAGTTGCAACAAGGAAAATACGACCACAAGATTTGCATCTGGGACTCTAAAAATTCGATTAGACTACGGCGAATGCGACAAGATTAGCACTGCATAAGCTTAACAACAATCAGGTAAAACCCGATCGAGGTCATTCCTTGCCTGAACACAGAAATGACGTTTGCCATGAACAATATGATAAGATCAGCCCACGACTGAATCAAAATATTGATAAAATATTTTACAGCCACTTGGATGGGCTCTCATCAAAAAAAAAAAAAAATATTCGATGCATACAAATAGAATAGCAAACGATAGCACAAAATAAGTTTATCATGCCATACTTAACGAAAATGCGCACAGCTCGAAAGGTATAATGATCTGGCGGAAGCCAACTTTCGACAATCACTTCCCTATCATTCACATTTACGATATGAAGAGTGCTATGATAGCATACCTTTACTTTTATACACCCGACGAATAAATTCAATCCTACATTCACATACAAAAAAAAAAAAAAAAAAAAAAAAAAAAAAAAAAAAAAAAAAAAAAAAAAAAAAAAATAAAAAAAAAAAAAAAAAAAC
>Ga0058701_10001838_pt1 | contig 15507 bp, 10 predicted proteins | sample AgamicOrMae_FD_97039 | JGI IMG/M metagenome (GOLD analysis project Ga0058701, IMG submission 97039) | Agave microbial communities from Guanajuato, Mexico - Or.Ma.e | ecosystem: Host-associated > Plants > Phyllosphere > Phylloplane/Leaf | place: Guanajuato, Mexico | collected 2012-06-04
TGTTATATTTATGTACGTCCATAATGTTGATTTTAACTTTCATTTTGAAATTTAAAAGTTATCTTACTTTTGAATTTTGATGGGGCACGAAGTCTTTGTTTTGAAAAGAAAGAGAGAAATTAATCAAAAGGGTCTTATAGCTCGCTCAGCATTAATCGGGTTTATTGCATTTCATAACTAACTATTGAAATTTTTTTACGAAAAACGTTTATAAAACAGACATATAACAGAAACGGTAGCTCATCTTTTCCTGTAAATTTAAATTACCTAGAAAATATAACTTCGGAAGACATTTATTAGGAAGCGAAAACCCGTAAAAATTCAAACTGACTAGTTAAAAAATAGTGCCTTAATAACCATAATGCAAACTTAGGTTGCGTGCCAAAAAAAGATTTTTAATTTTTCTTTCCATTTTTTTCACTTTTTTGTTTTTTCCTCCTCTTTGACCTCTTTTAGGCAACGCGGGTTGCCTACTTCATCCTGTTCTTGGGGGGGCAACCGCCCCCCCTTAATCCGCCACTGGAAGAAGCAATGCAAGAAATACCCTACCCTCCTACATAAGAACACAGGGAAAAACCAGGGGAGTTGATCAAGAAAACTGATTAAACAGAAAAGTTAGCATGGTGGCCTGAAGTAAATATAAGCCTTTCCTGAGAATGGAAGAGCCTCCACCTCTCCACATAGCTAATAATCTCACATGATGGTCATCTTAAATCACTGAAAAACAGGCGCAAAACATACCTAACATAAAATGAAAACAGGAGCATTAATTGAAGTTCCATGGGTAGTCCAAAATAACCCTTCTGAGGAACTTCATGGAATTGATATACAAATCCAAAAAGCAATGAGGCCGTTCACCTGATTGTCACTCTATGGAGGTCCTGCAGTTCAACTCATCAAACAGGGTTGACACTAACAATCAGGGGAAGTCATGAGGAAAACACAAACAAGCCCAGACCATGGGGAATATTTTCTCTCAGAGGCTCTCAGATCAGCTGGGGGGGATCTAGCTGCATCTTTCCCTGAGGAAAAGACTTTTTAAATCTTGATCTTACAAGGCAGTTAGGCCTATATGCTGGTACCAGACTAACACACGTATGAATGGTGATGCATTCATGAGAAATCAAAACAAAAATCACAGGTGACTGAGCACAAAATTAAACCCATACACAATTTAACTGATGATGTTACGCAATGGAACTGACAAGGAAGATGCACTAAGTAAAGTAAATAAAATAATAAGAATGGAGCCAAAAATATGAAAGGGAAAACAGCATCTAAACGTCGAATCTTCATATTCATTTCACAGCTTCACCTACAAAGTGAGGTTAGGTCATCTACATCTACCGTTATCATGAAAGGGCCTAAAGACTGAGCAAATACGACAATTGATAGGCCACTTGTGGTAATCAACGATCGAGAACCGACATAAAAAGTGAATTCAAGCATAAATACCTAGCAAAAGGAGAGCAGGGAGGTGCGACTAACCTGCGAGTCCGAGAAACATTTTTAGAAAGAACGAAGTTGGGTGGATGTTCCAATAACACTAAGACGCAGCAAAAAGAAAAACAAACAAACAAAAAAAACAGAAAAAAAACGAACGAATGACGAACATGGATTTAATTTAACGCAGCAATAGTTTCATCGGCGTTTTAAGCGCTTGACCCATCGAAGTTCACTTTGCCCCCACTGAATGTAAACACTACAACATGCTTTCGAAATAATCTACTCGGACCGACTAGGACACTAATTCTTGAAGTTTTCTTCCTGAACAGAATATTTTTTTATAAAGCCCTCCTATTTCGGGCAACTTCCAGTCATCGCTGAAAAACTCTATCCACATGAACATATTTCTACCGTCATGTTGGCCAAATGTTGGCTTGCCTCGTTCGGCGATTTGGCGGCTTGTTTTCAAATGTGAGCTTCCGACGGCTCGTTCGTGCGATTTGCCCCGGCCAGGCCCCATATAGAACAACCAGAACACCGACGTCGAGTGACGTGGAAAATTGCATTCCAGCGTCTTTGAATCTAGCTCGACATCGCGGGACGTCAAGACAGCAGAATCAGACGCGTCGGAAAGTCTGCGCCCCGCCCCAATAATGCTGAGGGAAGAGTGGGTCAAAATTCACCAGAACGTCGTCAATGACCTTGTTGCGAGAGCTTGAGGAAAAAGGCGTCTAGCTCACCTGTGATTCTTACAATGTTAGCAGAAGTCAAATCGGCTCTAGTAAGGCGTATGCAGCAAGGATTAAAAAAAAAACACTAATGGAGCCTGAATGATGCGTGTAAGTGCAGGTATCCGTCACAGTCACGTACTGTACCATTAATTTGATTGCGCTATCACGGAAAATCCCTGCAGAGACAACGCACGCACGACCACGCCTCCACGAAGCCTCGAGAAGTGCGGACACTTTGGCTTCGACCTGAAGCGCCATGCTCGGTGGGGGATATGAATGCAGCATTGATACAGTGCGTGCCCTCGTGATAGGCCAACACTGACATCTGAGTAAGGTAGGTTGCCTAAATCACTGCAAGCCTAGGCTCCTTTTTCTACCGTCAGGACGGATCTAGAGAAGAAAACATCTCCCTGTGAGACAACGTGCTTCACCCACTTCCTTCATGTCCAAGATTATGGGAGCATTGAAAGTGCTCTATGGAAGGTGCTTTAATATCTTTACTGTTAGTTCAACATTCAAAACACGACGAATTTTCATAGAAGGCCAGAGTCGTTATCGACTTCTTGTGGGGAACGTGCTTTGTTGCCGACCACAGTGGTGAACGGTGCTAATTGTCGACCGTCTCTGCGGAGTGTGGCATTAGGTACAGAAGAAAGGACCTCCGAATTTCGGATGCGAAATTAACTAATTAATTAATCAAAATCCACTTTCGGAACTTCTCTGCCAACTCCGCCGCCCCAAACCGCTAAAATCGACAACACGGGCCTGAATTTGACCATTTTGCAACGTGATTCAGACAAAGGGAGTCAAAGAGCTTTTTACACGAAGTTCGTGGTCTTCGCTCAAAACCCGTTCAAAGAAAATCCACTCAGGTCTGAGGTACCATACCAACAAAAAACCAAAATCTGATATCAAATATCTACCTGAAGTGAAGGTTTCCAAGCTATGTGAACCTGAGGTGAATCAAGTCGCGGTTCACTCCTATGGTGTCACAAGCTATTTATTATTGCCGTGTGGTTATTTGGGAAGGGACTGTAAAATAAGAAGGTCATGTTTTAAAAATATGATTTAATGTCAAAAATAAATACCTCACGCACAAATACTGTTTATGTACACATAATTAAAAATAAGCTAACTTAATTGGTAAAAAGGGCGAAACGTTTGTTAATATTTTACAAAAAGTAGCCTATTATGTACAAGCAGAACACACACATCAACACCAACAGGAAAAACAGTACAAAAATAAAGTATTAGCGATCTCACTTTCACGAAACATATACACACATTGTTTTCATGGATTCACTTTATTGAACCGTTGATTGCTGAGCTCCAAATCATGTGTGAAATGATACAGACGATTCATTCGGCCGTATCTATGACCGCACTGATTTCGAACTTCAGTGGAAGTGCTTCTTGAACTTCAATAGAAGTGCCTCTTGCACTTCCGAGAAAACATGCTAAGCTAAAAAGTACCTTAGACTGAAGGTACGGCTCTTTTAAGCTCACTAAATAGATTGTTGAGCGCTGCTTCTTCGACCATCCGAAATTCCAATCAAAATCCTGAAATTTCAACTTTATTCGTTGAACACGAGTGTCAGAAATAGTGGGGCATGGTCGAAATTTCGTGACTAAAGAAGTAAGTAAAATTGTCCGGTCGACAGACCCTGATTTAAAATCAACAAATTACCGATTTCTTTTTTCTCGTAAATTTTAAAACTAGCGTGACCTTTTTAGATAAAGTAGGTTCAACTGTTTCTCTGTTTACCCTTCCGTGTAGTCTACAACTCCTGCATATTTTAAAACCGTATGTTTTAAAGTGAGAAACGTTGTACGAATTTTAGGAAGAGCCAAGGAGAGTAAAAGTTAAAGGCTCTCCGTTCCGACAGAATAGTAAAGCCTCGAACCAAATTTGACACTATAAGCTTCAATTGAAAGTTCTCATTACGAGTTTCGGTCCTGCGGAATAAGATCATACAAAATCCCTCAGTCGTTTTTTTCTCGACTAGAACTACCCTATCTCTATCTCATAAAAGATTCCAATCGATAATAGTTTCCGTATTAATCTTAGTCTAGCTTTACGATAATTGAAAAAAATAAATTAGTGCATCGGTGTCAGGACCGTAAGACCCAAACTAGCAGGCTCTTTGTAGCGGACAGGTCTCCTTTCTAAGTACCGTGTAATGGTAACTTATTTACGAGTTAGGTAAGAATCACTAAAAGTACATTACACAATGTGACAATTACATCTAAAACAGGTAACTGAGGAAAAGGAGACGGTTCCGCGATGTCTTAAAATCACCTTTTTTAATGAAAAACGCCGGCGATTTTTACTTCTATGTTTTCTTTTCGTTTGGAATTATACTGTCAATCATTTTGATATCAAAAGGTATCTTCCCTGTAAACGAGGTTACTTTACCTGTTAAAGTAGGGAAGATCAACGTCGAACTGGGGGTAAATAATCGTCAACTCGACGTTATCCAGCTAAACTTCGATTCTCTGGCGTGGGGGGTGATACGTGTTGAGTCCCTAATCGAGACTTCGGCGCCATCTAGCGGCGGCAGCCCAAACTGCCGACCCTCTCCGTGCCTTAGGGCCATCAGTTCGGCTGCTGCCGCTAGATGGCGCCAACGTCTCAGCTTGGGACTCCGCACTTTTCCCATACCCTATTGTTTGCGTTGTATGGAACATCCCAGATCGAAGAGTTTGTTTTATGTAGATAGAATGATAGATAGCGACTTTGGAATATCTGTCTTTTTCCTTGATTCGGTACCACGTTTTTTTCCGATATGCTTGGTTCCATCACAAAGTGGCCCGGGAGGATCAGTACTAAAAAAAACAGGCCTCTGACAAATGTTACCTAAAATTTCGACCCCAAAGACCTCAGATTGAGATCCGCGTCTGTTTCATATGAAGGGAAAACTTTGCCATGATTGCCATTCAGCAGTTGCAAAGTTCTACTGCCATCCAGTTCTTTCCAGGTTGGTAAGCCCCAACATTTACGCACGACCTTTGCTTCACTCGTCAGAAATAGTCTGTGTTGAACACAGGTGGCACGAGACAAGAGTGTCCAGGTCAAATCACAGCTCGCGGGCTAGAGTCCGTTTTCAGGGTCAGCTCGATGATCTCTTGGACGAGTCCGCCGGCGCACTTGCCGAGCTTGCCGCGCTCGACGCGCTCGCCTGGCCCGCCTCGCCAACGGGAATGTACCGTGGACTCTGACTATAAGACAGCGGCACTAGTAGTGGTGCTCGCCGCGACTCGAACAGCTTGGGCCGTCTGGGGGCGTCCGTCGTCGCTGCTGTTGTTGCAGTCGTGTCAGCATCGCGTCCGCCGAACAAGTTGTTGACCGCGGCGAAGGGCAAAAACGCCAGCCGCGCGTAGCGCTCCGCTTGCTCCAGCAGGGCGACCAACCTCTGCGGCAGTAACTGCACCGTGACAGACCGCTCGGTCGTCGTGTTGAAGGGCGGCGGCGGCGGCGGGCCGTTGTCCGGGGAGTCGAACAGCGAGAAGGACCGGCTATTGTTCGGGGATCTCCGGGAGCCGACGGAGTCGGAGCGCTCCGAGATCTTGCTCGGCGTGGTCCACGGCTGCCAGATTTGGGTGGTTCCCAGAGGGGGCGGATTCAGGTCCACCGCAGGAGTCCACTCGGACACGGGGACCTCTCTGACGGGAGTGACCGATTTGGGCGTGGTCGAGGTGGAGGTGACGTTCTCGGGCGGGTCCGTGGACGAGGTCGGCTTGAGCACGGGCTCGGTGATCTCGGGTTTGCCTTGTTCTCTGCTCCGACGCGTCGAGATGGGTGCGCCCTCCGCGGCCGGGCCGAGGACAGGCTCGGAGATCTCCGGGCGCTCCGGGCGCGCCGTCGTGGTGCTCTCGACGGGCGCCTTCTCCGAGGACGCCGCGGGCGGGTCCGGGCGGCGGGAGCCCAGCGAGCGGGCGTCGTCGCGGCCCCGCGTGCCCTCGAGGCTGTTGCCGCCGCTGGGGTCCAGCAGGGGCAGCGGCCTCCACCGGATGTCGCCGGGGTCCGCGTCGATGTTGTCGTCCAGGAAGGCGAGCGGGTCTTCCGGGAGGCCTTCGTCGCCGGCGTGAACGACCTGCGTGAAGGGCCGGTACACTGTGGCGCTGGTGTTGGCCAGGATGGAGGAGAGGCCGAGGACGGCGCTCGGGGAGGCGCCCGCGCCGGCCGCGCTCGACGCCGCGCCGGCCTGGCCGCTCGTCGTCGTCTCCTTGCTGCTCTCCTCGGTGGCTTCGGTTGTCGTGGCTTCCCGCGGAGGATGGCACTCTCCGGGGAACAGGGGCAACGTGACGGGAACGCCCGAATCAAGGACAAGGTCCTTTTTGCAAACCGACGACCTGTCGGCGGAAAAGAAAAACACAAGTATAGCGTGACATTCCAACTAAACACTACGGTCTCTCTTCTCATTCCATTGTCAGGAACACCGAGCTCATTCATTGGGATAAAAAGATACCGTACAGGATTTTGCATCTATATGCATCACCTTTCTTTAGGCCGAGCAAAACGAGGCAAGGTTAACTTAACCTTGGTTAAATTAATTGACACCAAGACTGATAGCGGGGCGGAAGCCAAGCCAGGCTCGTAACCTAAATTGAGTAAGCGGCACGAGGATTGCTGACAATGAATCGGTACTTATTCAAGCAGTCTCAAAAGTAAGTTACTGACAGCAATTTTTTCAACCTCCGTAACCTTAAAACGGAGAGAGAAACGTAAGAAAAGCACACGTCAGATCTAACAATATGATTCTAACTTTTTTGTATCTCTTTCTGTTCAAAAGTTCCATAGGTTTGAAAAAGTTGGAGCGATCAGTACTTTGGAGACTAAGATTTTCAACATCGCTTCGCTCGGCTTCGAGATGAAAGGTGGGACACAAGAAGTGTACAATCCAACGTTTTAAAAAATAAAATAAAAATAAAGTAAAGGGAGTGTCTATTGACTCAACTGCCCCATTTAAAATGTATTCGGTTGGGTTCCGTGCGTTTAAGTAACCTCCCATTTAAAATGCATTGGGTTGGTTACGTGCGTTCAAGTTCCCCTATATTAATACGTGTCGGTTCAATAGCAACACCCTAACATAAAATATCCATACAAAAAATGCATTCCGAAAAGAAAAATACTTGAGGCCATTCATCGTAGGCCTATCCAGCTTAAGGCACTTTCTCTCCATAAGGCTTTGTGTGTAGCCTGGATCGTGACTGTAGATTCGGTTACCTCAAACCAAAGTTCTCATCCCATCCAACGAAGTTTCCTCAGTTTCGCGTGAATCGTCCTGTCCGACGTCTCCGGAGAGACGGTTCCGATATGTCCGCGACCAAGGGCGGTTTTAAGACTGATCCTGAGGGGGGGGGAGTATTCCTTGTCACGCGGGTTGCCTACCTTTAACACTTCGCTGATAAAATAATAGTTTCAATGATCGAAACAATCGTAAGTTAATAAATGAACTACGTAGAGCCAGCAAATAGCACAGGGGAGGTAGAGGCGATTAGAAAGAAGAACTTTTGGCGAAATGCGAACTTGGCCAAGCGAAGTCCCACCTTCATGAATGTAAAGCGATATGTAAGGAATTATGAGGAATTTAACGTATTTTTTTTTCTTTCCTGTTAATTCCCGTATTTTGCTCAACATTTTCAGATTTCGTTATTCAAAGGCCAGGGCTTTGTCCTGCCTTTTGCCCACCTTTGGACCCCCCCCCCCCTACAACGCCCTTGTCCGCGACGAAGCACTAAACGCCGTCTCAGAAGTTACGTGCAGCAAGGAGAGGAACTTACGTCTTGCCGAAGCTGTCGCTGAGCGCGACTTTGTCGACGGACCATCGCGCCAGTCCGGAGCTTATCCACCCGCTGTATGCGGTGTACAGGAGCTGCACGGCGCGGGGCTCCCTGACGGCCGGGTGCGGCACCACGATGCGCGACAGCTGCGCCCCCACCTGCAGCTGCTCGTCGTCCTTCCTGCACAAACAAAACACACATTCGTCTTAAGATTCACAAAACACGTCGGCATGGCTGCTCGGCTCGCATAATTCGCAAAGCCCACACGCGTCCTCCATACGGTTATAGGATATTACTTTCGGAAGGTATTCATGGGGAAGTGCTTCCCCAAATAGAGATTCACATCAGAATCTAAACTTAAGCAGTAATTACGAATAGTTCCTAAAGCCGGTTTCAGATAGCACGTAGAGAGATCTTGAAGGCCACCATAAGAATCTACGCGTCGTGACGAAAAAAAGGGATAAAAATAAAACAAAACAGAAAAACAAATGTAAGAGTCAGCTCTTTCGTCTCTCTTATTAATACTAGTTTTTTTGGGGGGTAATTTTATCGCGTAATTTTAAAGATTAGCAGTTTAATTATTCTGCAGTGGAATTCTTTTCATTTTTTTTAAATAACAAGAAACTTTCTATAAGCGATATCCTCAAAAGGCAATTCCCCTTAATTTTTTTAAAACATTTAAAAAAAATGAATAAGTAGTGCTCCAAAGACATTGTTTTATCACCAAATTCTCGAGATAAAAAATAAATAATCGTAATTTTATAAACGACAACATGGAAAGTCAAAAATTAATTTAGCAAAGCATTGTGACAAAAGCATTTTTTCATTGAGTAGTAGTTGAAGCCAAGCGAGCGTAAGGTCGAAAGATTAAGGAAAATCTTGTGACTCTCGAAACGAGTTCCAGGCGAGTTTATTTGAGTGGATTAAAGTGAAAATAATTTGTTCACGCAATCAATTTGTTCACTGGTCACAGATTCTTCTGGTGCAACACTGCTTGCCAATAGCTCTTCTCGTAATACTCACAACGTTAGCGTAAACGTATCGTTGAGTTCGGAATCGCCGATCAGCGTGATCTGGATCCGCCCGTAACTCACCACCGGGAGCACGCTCGGCGAACTCTGAACTCTCACATGGTACTGGTGAGCTGCAGCAAAACACAAAAACGATTTCAGCCATAACCCTAAATACTCCACAATTCTGCTTTGAGACTCTCGCAAGCTTTATAAAGCTCAGCTTTATTAAAACCGCGAGCAATGAAAATATGCGAAACCTAATCAATTAAATGTCCAAAAATCTTCAAATTTTATTAGATGAAAATTTCCCCAGTTCTAAAAATTTATGAGTTGTGCTTGTTACACTAAATGAGCGCTATACCGTTCTTCAAGGCTGCTTGTTCAAAAAAACTTAACAATTCTAAACAAATAGCAAAGTTTATGAAAAACGCGGATAAACTTTCGGCTAATTTAAAAAAAAATTGAAGTTTTCGAACACGATACAAGGCTTTTTTCAGGTTTCTTCCAGGCTATGCTGATTTAAGATCGTTTCAAGGGTTCCATGAATTCAATGTTCGCTTGCTATCCTGCATGTTTACGGACGTTCTGTTGTATTCATCACCCAACATTTTTCTTTCTAAAATACCTGCATTGCGGAGGAATACGCGTTGAAATCTCCCTATACTTTCAGACTGGCTTTTCAATAGTCCTTTTTCTAAAATACCTGCATCGTATGCGTGCGTTGAAATCATGAGTGGTTGCTTGTCGGGTCTACAACAGCAATAACCTTTTTTTTCTTTTAAGTGACGTCAAAAAAAAAACACTCACCACAAAATGGTTCCTCAAACCTCGTAGCAAGGTAAAGCGCCCCGCGACCTGGGGCGCGGTCTGCATAGTAGCCCATGTTACCGCAAGGTCTCTTTGGGGGGTCGCAGGGGAAGCAATTTCCAGAGACGAAGCGTTCGTAGGAGTCGCAAGGCGCCGCGGGGAAGTGGCATCGAGGCGATACTGAGTCTGTGAAAAACTTGTAGGCCCTTCGGTGATTGCACAGGCTCCGTGCCTCGTTCTCCGATGCAGCTGAAACCACAGATTAACTATCAAACCAGAGACCAGTTGATGGAGATGACAAGCTAGAGGGGTTCACGCACAAAAAACGTGACGCTAAATAGGCCACTTTTTGACCCCCTTCCCACCTCGTAACTCTTTTATGTATGGGGCGTAACAACGCTCACGTGACCTCTCATTCCCCTAAGATGTGTTACTGCGCCTGCAACCCACTTCACATGGACGTCCTTCGGGTTGCCTACCTTGGGAAACGATGCTTTCCTTATCAACCTCATTAAATTAAAGCTTCCACTTTCACTAAGATCAGTTAAGAGTTAACGGGAGTTTAGGACGCCATTAGCAATGGGTTTGCACACATATCAGTCCACACAGTTCAAGTTAACCGTCAGTTAGTTAACCGTTAGTTTACTAAACGGCCAAATTTGACCGATCAGTTAACTGTCAGTTAAGTACTTGGCGTTTGACGCAGTCCTAAACTCCAGTTAAAACTTAAAATCTTCATGGTGAAAAAGAGCCTTAGTCTGGATAGTTTAAGATTCCGGATCAAATTATCCATTTAAATTCTATCAACATTATGAACAGGCTAAATGATTTATTTTTTAAAACAGTGGCTAAAAAAATGCTAATGTAGTGGCATTAAATAAGGTTTGTTTCAAAACAAATGTACAGTTCGACCATTAAAAAAAACGAAGTGGCTATTCGCCCACCTGCCCCATATAAAATGTATTAGGTTAGGTTCCGTGCGTTCAAGTCACCTCCCATTTAAAATGCATTACGTGCGTTCAAGTCTCCGTGTATTTGCGCCGCTTTAATTGAAACGTCATTTTTCGTGATAAGATTCTTGCATTAGATATCACTTAAGACAAAGACTGCTGGGAAGACGAGGTGACTAAAACAAAACAGAAAGTAGTTTTCATAAACGAGTTAAAATTCACCCTGGACTACAGAGAAAAGGCAAGAGGCGGCCGCACCCAGCCGAACTATACACCAACAATAGCCTCAAAGGAAAATAAAACGCTGTTTTTGTCTTTCAAGTCAATGAGACGTTTTCTCAAGAAAACTTTCATGAAGCAAAATGGCTTTCAGTCACAACGGATGGCAATAAAACATGACCCTCTGCGAAACGAAAAAAAGGAAAGAAAATAAGTAAAACCCCAAGACGTCGCGATTTCTCCTGCGTAAATACTTTCTAGTATCTGTCCCCATTTGTTTAATCCGAAGCACTTTATTTTCCTGAGGTATTTTCACGGAAAGCGTATGAATTTCCAAGAATTTCGACTCAAGATACACGAAAATTGGCCCGAGTCACTGGACAACGTTTGTCACTCATACAGGGGTCCATCAAATTAGTCGATGAAAACAAAACTCAAATTCAGATGATGCCACATTTATGGTGCAAAATTAATGGTGTCATGACAGAGTGAGTTTCGACTTTGAAAAATGTAGAAGAGATCGCAGTATTTCAAGAATGTAAGGGAGTAAATATGGACTACAAGCAAGAACGCATGGATTCTAAGGTAACAATGGATTATGAAACAAATATATGTGGCAGCTTTAATTTAATGAGGTTTATAAGGAAAGCATCGTTTCCCAAGGTAGGCAACCCGAAGGACGTCCATGTGAAGTGGGTTGCAGGCGCAGAACATTCGTCCGTTGCAGAAGGTTCTCGAGATCAGGTTCTCAGGATGAAAACATAATACTGCTAGTCTACGTTAGAACGAAAGGAAACAGATCCCTATTGAACATACTTGACTTGGTGTTACGAGGGTTATAAGGATTTTCCGGTTAAACTTATCACAAATTCGGCTTTTTGAAAGCGACCGATAATATTGAATGTGCGGATACTGCTAATACGCTTTTTTTTTCCTATTATGATACCGAAAATTCAGTCTGACGTGAGACTGATTCGGAAGTATCCTAATTACATAGCTTTTGTGCGATAGTTACATGAATTTCGCTCCAATGCAATTTCTCACTTTATACTATAAAAGGAATTTTGTGTTTAATATAAGTCAATGTGATATGAAAACTAAGAGGGCAGGCGCATGTCTCAAGAAAGGGAACTTACGACAAAAGATTTTAAAACTGGGGCCAATCTTTAGAAAAGTTATGGCTTGAATAAGAAAAAAAAATCCTTTGTAGTACTCTCAGGAAACGAGTATTACGAGGCGAAACGTCTGTCTTTAGGGCTTATTGTTTTCAGGCGGTGCGGTACTATTCTTTGCATACGATGCTGATGAGAATATGTTGCAAGAAAAGTGGCAATGTACCACGGGAATTAGCTCGGCGCAAAACAAGGCTATCTCACACTGCGCGTACCTTATTAATATTCATATCTTTTTCGGGAGAAATATTACTTAATGAGGTGAGGATTTTATGCAATTATAGGGTACAATATGCAACATTAGAGGCAGGAAATGCTCCCCAAAATTTCCAATTCAGCTTGAAAACACCACAAGTGTTTCCCACACTTACACCACAAGATGTCCGAGACTGCTCCGACGAATAGGTTAGCACAGCCCTTCTGCATGCGGCCGCCGTTGGGGTAGAAGTCGACGTGCCCCAGGGGCTGCCAGGTGCCCAGGCCCCCCAGGATCAGGTTCTCCCCGTTGCTGTGGATCACGTCGACGAAGTTTGCGTCGGTGGCGTCGAGGCGCGCGCGCGGGTCCTGCGACTCGAAGAGGGGCCCCGCCGGGTCCAGCCCGGTGATCCGGGACAGGTTCTTCAGCTCGGCGCCGGCGAAGCCCGCCACGTGTGCGCCCAAGCTGAAGCCGATCAGGTGCGTCTTTTTCAGCTGCAGGCCCGAGTGCTTCTGCAGGCCCGCCAGCAGCTGCGCCAGCTGCTTGCCGACCAGCCTCGTGTTCGCAGCTGCCCTCACGTAGTTGGGTATCGCGGCCCCAGCTTCCCAGTCCACGCAGATGACGTTGCAGTCCTCCACCGCCATGAGCGCGGACCGCATCTCATAGACCCACACATGGCTGCACGAGCTCCCGAAGCCATGGACAATGACCTTCGTCGGCAGGGAGGCGTTCATGGACCACGCCGACGACACGTTCGTCGCAGCGACTTCCATGATGGGCGCGTCGCCCCGGGAGTTCCTGGAGAACATGTAAAACTTGGTGCCGACCTCCTCCGGGGGAGACGGCAGCATGTCCAGGTAGCCGAAGGGGCCCGCGTCGTGGAAGCAGCCCACCTCGGGGTAGCAGACGGACGCATCGGCGCGGCGTCGACGGCGGCGCGCTAGCTTCCGGATGTGCCACTCGGCCATGGAGGCGACCACGGACCGGAAGATCTCGCTGTCATGGCGCTCGTCCAGGGCCTCCTGCGACGCGGAGGCCCACGGCGTCCCGCCGCCCACCTCCTCGGTGATGTCGGCAACGGCAACTGCAACCAAAGAAAGTGACGAAAAAACGTTATTTACGCGCTTGATCAACACGGCGCCGCGCCGGTGCATCGCCAAGTTCCACCTTGAGGACCAAAGGTAGAAGCATCGACCTTTAAAATTCAGACAACAAGTCTTTCCACTCTTTATCGACCCCGCAGTAGTCTCAATCTCGTTTACCCTCAACACGACACGTCTTCGGAGCTTCTCGACGGATACAAAGTAAAAACTAAACACCTGCTTTAGAAAATTCTTTGCGGTGTGAAAATAAAACGGGGCTACGTATTTTGATTATTTTTCACAATAGACCTATGTTCATTGTTCAGCCATATTATTCAAAAGGTTCCGGCAAGAGCCTTCCATTGATGAGGATGGACATGGATCTGTCTTCAAAAGTAAGGAAATAATGCGTATTTTGGTTATTTTTCAAGATAGACCTACGTTCAGCCATATCATTCAAAAGGTCTCGGCTAGAGCTTTCCATTGACGTGGCTGAACATGGGTCTATCTTGAAAAATAAGGGAGAAATGCGTATTTTGGATATTTGTCAAGATATACAGTACCTATGTTCAGCCATATCATTCATAAGGTATCGGCGAAGAGGTTTCCATTGATGTGGCTAAACACAGGTCTATTCTGGAAAAAAAAACACGAAAATATGCACTACCTCCGGTTTATTTTCATACCCAAAACAGGTTTAAATTCCCTAAAGAAAGTATCGATTTTACTGTGTGCGGGCCCCGACTTTTGATGTTGAGTGAACAACGCTAGTGTCTGCGGTGGTGCCGCTCCAGTTGTCGGCGCACTCAAGTGACGCAATCGAGCGGCGCCCGAGCAGCCACCGAGCCGGGATGAGAGCGGTCGCGTTAAAGATACCCTCAATAAAAATACTCTCACGAGGTGAGCCTATTAGTACTATGCTATGCACCCTACCCATGGCAGTTCCTCAGGATGCGCCACTAGTGAAGAGTCGTTAGAGATGAGTTGGGAGACACCAGAGCCCTGAAAAGAAGAGAGGCGCGAATTGTGACCCTGCCACGAAGGGGCCAATGTAAACTTATTCCTTACGGGAAAAATGGAGCTCAACATGGTGGCCATGTGTATCATTTGCGGCTCTCTACTTGTCAGGACTCTAGGAGACATCAGTCACAGCGACGGACAAAAGGGGGAAGGCGAACGTCGCCGGAACCTTGAAGATCTTTAGTTCCTTTGGGAACCGGGTCAAGAGAGCCTCACGAGACAGACGCACTCTGTCGCATGAAAAAAAAATGGACAAGCCAGTCGGCAATGCCTGCCAGGTCTCATTTTTTGTCTAATAAAAAAGCGGTCGTCTTTGGAGATCTTACCATAAAGTTACATTACTTTTGGTCTCGGCTTTGCAAATAGTCGCGGTGGGTGCATGGCTATTGTGTGTGTTCACAAACCGGAGAAAGATATTCGCGAGAAAACTCGAGAAAAATATCTCTACCAGTGACTGAATCTCAGCACTGCCTTGTCGGTCAGGCTGCCCTTGAACTGAACGCGCAAGATGCACCTCAGTGCTTTTTCTAATACGCATGATTTGACACTTTCAAACGTTCAAAATCCTATAACAAAGACTTGCAGAAAAACCAGGACGAGTTTTGAGGCCAACTTTCCGGACCATACGCTTAGAGGCTCCCTGAACGAGACGGCACATGAAACGAGACACTCTGTCAGAACTCCTCCATACGAAAATGGTGTTCCACATTAAAAGCAAAACACCTGTTTTAGGGTATTCTAACCTGTTTTGGGTGTGAAAATAAAACAGAGAATAGAACAATGTTTAGTCACAGAAAGCTCTCGCCGAGAATTTTCGAATTAAATGTCTGAGCATATGTCTATCTTGAAAAAAATAATCAAAATACGTACTACACCCATTATATTTTCATATCTAAAACAGGTCAGAACTCCCCAACACAGGTGTCCTGTGTTTACTGTGTCTGTTAGGCATTTCAACCGCGATTAAATGCCGCGCGCAAACTCGCAAAATCGTGGAGATCCTTGGAATCTGGCCGGGCACCTCGTCAGTCACGGAGCCGCTGAATTGACCTACCAAACCTCACTATGACAAACTACACGTCAGGAA
>Ga0058701_10001839_pt1 | contig 15504 bp, 8 predicted proteins | sample AgamicOrMae_FD_97039 | JGI IMG/M metagenome (GOLD analysis project Ga0058701, IMG submission 97039) | Agave microbial communities from Guanajuato, Mexico - Or.Ma.e | ecosystem: Host-associated > Plants > Phyllosphere > Phylloplane/Leaf | place: Guanajuato, Mexico | collected 2012-06-04
GGTGTTTAACTTTGGGATTTTTATAGGATTTTGTCGTTGAAGTGAGGATGAACTGGAGAGGAGATTGTGAGGATAGGGGTTAGCAAGAAGAAGAGGATGACGAAAAAGAAAATGATGAAGATGAAGGAGAGGAAGAAAATGATGATGAGGAAGATGAAGGAGAAGGAGAATATCATGATGAAGAAGAAGAAGAGGGGAAAGGGAGAATTGACACTTTTAACTCTTCACATTATCATTCTTATTCTTCCATATTCAACCATTTTCATTGTCTTTTGTTTCGTCTTAGCGAAGAACAACATAACTTCTCACTTTACGGTAAATCTTGTGTATCACTTCTACCACACATCACCACCTCACATTTCTTTTCGTCTTCATAACTCGTCTAAAAACCTAAATCGTTAGGAGAAGGTAGGTAACGGAGACAAGAAGGTTAGGACTCATGCCGATGATGGTGATGGAGCACAAGTGTTCTTCAACATCATCGTGAGACTCCTCACCTTGATCAGCGGGTCTCATACGCTTCACTAGGCCCTTCACTTGGTGGTCCCACCCCAATACTTTAAAGATGTGACGAAGTAGAACTGTGAACCGAATAAGGCAATTTCCTCTCGCATCCTTAAAAAAATCGTTTGATATTTAAGCCCATTGACACCACAAGAAATCTAAGAAGGAAATTGTAGTCAAGTAAAAAACGGGAAATCTACTCCGGCAACGGAAATGTCACAAGAGGGACTGCGATAATAAGAAAAAGCTCAACCGATAAAAATACGTCACTTGAACGGATTTGCGTCATGTTGAAGTCATCCTCTCAAGTAAGGCCGTGTTGCATCTTAGGGGTATACTTGTATCATATTTTGGACATAAACTCGTCAGAAAGCCTATGATGGATCAAAAGCTTGCTGTGGTTCTCAAAAACTTATCTCTTTAGTTACAACCTGGACAACGATCAGTCGACCTAAGACACTTTCCAGACCTGCCTTTTGTTATGGAAAATGCTGTATTATTACTCTCACAGGAAGTCAATATTATAACAAATATTATTATTATGTTGGGTACTGACGTCACGGGCCATCTCACTAAGATTCTGAAGATGACCAAAGTTACGGGAAATATTTTCCTAAGCATTTTCTACCTCTTCAGTTACACACTTTTTAAAGCTTTCCAGTATATTATGAGCATTTCAGCGGAGACCGCGTAGGTTGAGTAAACTTTACATAGGTTGACCTGAGTGAGTTAAATTTAGACAAGGTTTACTTAAGTTTAGTTTCTTGAAGGTGGCTTCGCTCGGCTTAAGATGAAACACAAGAAGAAGAAGAACAAGCAATCTTAATAAAATTTGTAGAGCATTAATTAGGATTCTACGAGGAATTTTGAGCTGTGTATTTTGATGCGTAACGTAGGAATATAGACACAATATTAAATCGGAGACTCGGTTTGCAGTTTGCAGCCCTTGTCTCGGATGGAACGGAACCCTCGCAGAGAGAGAGAGGTGCAGGGCACAGCACGGTGGGAGGAGGGAAAGTGAGGTTGGGAGACCACGTGCTCCAGGCAATCCATCAACATGTCTCCTCAGAATGCACAGTACAAATCAACAACTGTAAAAAAAAATCACGAACCCCACGGTCAAATTGTCTCATTCATGGATCTTTGGGAACCTTTACGTATCTTCATGATCGTATACGTCCTTCGTAGTTACAAGGTGAGATAAATTGTGTTGATGCTTGGTCTTGGTGCCGAGGATGGAAGCTGGGATCAAGGAACACTTGTTACGACGAAAATATTCGCAAGGGTTTAAGAAGAAGTTCATCTTTGGTACGAGTATTATGAAATATCGTTGCTTGGAAAGTAATGACAAACAGGAAATCACGAGAGGTCCAGGAATGGATGGGCTGTAGAAGGGTCAAAGGTGCTGTTCCTCATGGTTGCTCCTGGCTGAAGAATTCAGGCTTCCGAGGCTGATAGTAGGGCTGGGTCTATCACTACGGGCATATGGGAGTTGATTGCTTTTCACTGAAACGGGCATTTGAAGATGGTAGTCGTTTTCAATGAAACCACGATGAACTCCATTCCCTCCCGCTGTTAACCTCTTGATCTTTAACAAATATCCTGTACTGTGAAACCTCAATAATTGTAAGCAACCTCAAATGATGTCTTAAAATCATCACTGACGACCTTGCAGTTGTAAAGTAACGTTAAATAAATCTACGACTCCAAACAACTCCTTCAAAACTGCCTGACATAAAATGAAGATAATTGATAACAGATAATAACTGTGAAAATGTAGATTATGAACACACTTTTAAAATAACGTTTTTAATCCAAAACCAGGGGTGCTCCGCGTGCGTTCAGTCCAAATAATACTGATGAGTTCTTTTTGGCTGTCAAGTGATTGTTAAAGTATTACAAAAGAGGGCTTATCGAGTTATTTTAATTTTGTGCGTCAACCCAATTTTCATTCCTCACGTGATGGCAACCAGGCAATGCTGCTGGCAATGATACCTCGAAATGGTTCGTTTTTTGCTCAGACGCTTTGTTCGCTTTTTAGAAAAACTGTTAAATTAACAAAGCTAAAAGATAAATAAAAAAATCTCCCGTGTTCTTCAAAAAGTTCCCCCGTTTTAGTCTCCCAATTGTCAGCGTCCCGGTACAACGGTCAGATAAGCGCACGCTTGTATATAGATTGCCGAAACATTGATTGATCGCAACAAAAACAAAAAGAGGGGGAGGAGGGGGGGGCACCCATGACCCATAGGATGCGCGTTCACCGCGTGACACCGGCTGATGGATTCATCTGGACCCGTCCCATCCCGTCCCGTCCCGTATTTCGGCAACTGCATCGCCGCAAATTGCGTCGGCGCACGCGCGCCGGCGGCGGCGGCAGCGGGTGCAGCGAGGCCTAAAAGTTCATTAAATTCAAGTCAGAGTTTTGAATCGAAATCGGCTCCGCATCGCCACAAATTGGGATTAACGGCTCGAAAAATTGCGCGCGCTCATTTTCATTTTTCACTTGTGGCTCGGCTAACTTTGTTGGAAGCGTTGTTCGCGGTTTGCGCGGATGAGTTGACACAAACCTTTCCCAAACATATTTTCCCTTCTAAGTAGACTTAACAGCAGTTCCACGATGAAAACTGCCTGCCTTAGTCTAACACAGCTCCAGTGGCGGCCAATTAATTTCCAAAACCGCAAACTCAAGATAGAGCACAGTAAAATAATAATAATAATAATAAATGTGGTTTTAGGGATTATTTATAACTGTTTTAGATGTAAAAGTAAAACGGGGCTAGTACGTGATTAGATAATTTTTTCCGGATAGACTTATGTTCAGCCATATAATTCAAAAGGTCTCGGTGAGAGCTTTTCCATTCATATGGCTGAACATAGGTCTATCTTGAAAAGTAAGGGAGTAGAACGTGTTTTGATTATTTTTCAAGACAGAGCTATGTTCACCCATATAATTAAAAAGGTGCCCAGGGTTAGATTTTCTCAGGTGCACGACGCAGTTCTGATGAACATAGTTATGTTAACGAGGGAATATAGCACGGCGGCAAACCTAAGAATTTGTATAAAAGCCGATATTCGTTAGGGAAGGCTTTCGGAATCTGGGAAGTAAAGTCCATATAAGCACAAAGCCAAAAGGGAATGCGCCGCGTCATGACTTGACAGAAATACCGACGTAAAACCGACGACTAACGACAAACGGTGACATGGACAAACGTCCAAATTAAATCCAGAAAAAATGGAAGAAAAGATGCGGTACCAAGCCGACCCAAAGAGCATCCGCTCCACTCCTAAACAAAAAGTAAACGCTTACCATTTTTAAATAAGATTTTCATAAACAATGGATGATTGGAGATAGAACATTCCACCTGTACTTTTTTTTCGTTTCGTCGCAAAGTGCCTTGTTCTACGCTCTGCTTAGCTTATCGACGAAAGGTGGAGCATTATTTATCAAACATTCCACCTTCCTAATTGATGCTGCACTTCACCGATTGCCATCCAGCGACTCTTTAGATTTGAAATCCTCTTTGGGTTACCGGACCAAGTTTTGCGCCGCAGTACTTCATCGAAATCGGGTTAAAATTGATAAGTAGATATACGATTGATTTGTACGTCTCTACGTGGTCTAAAAACAAGCGTTATCGGAACTCTCCTGAGAGGTGCCTGCCAAGGGGGCGGGGGGCCAAGCGGTTGGGGGAGGGGGACCATTGAGTCCGTCATGGCAGGTGTGCGGGGCCCAGCCTGCCGGCGGCGCGGTGGGGGACGCCGACCAATGGCGGGGCCGGGCCGAGGCCCCGCAGCACGGCGCGGCGCGCGCCTGGTGGGGCGCGCCTGCGATTGGGCGGCGCCGCCGGCGGGAGGGCGTCGCCACGCCGGTTGGGCGGCCAGGGCGCCTGCGCGCCTCGCCGGCCCAGCGCCTGCCGGGCTTGGCGCCGCGCCGGAGCGGAGAAGGGGGCCCACGACACAACAAGGACGTCGCCGGAGGACCTTCCAGTGGCCGCAAAACTATTCACGCACTTTGGGACTACAGTTAAAGGAAAACAATACTTTTTTCGCTGATTTAGGGTTACTTATCGTCTTAGATAAGAGTAGTCCTGGATTAATTTTTAATTTTTGAAAAAAATATAAACAAATGTATTTGATAAATAAATATTTGTCATACATTTTTCATTTCTTTTTTTCATATTTTATATTATGTATATCCATTTTTTAAATTATATTTTTGGAATATTTTTCACGTTTTCTATTTGCAATTTATCTGACAAAATAATTAATGGAGGTACCTACGAAATTCACTGCAGTGAAATTTGCTTAAATAAAAATACAATATACATTTTTTTAAATAGGCTTTGCTCGCTAAAACTTGATAATAAAAACGCTAAATTTTCAGCGTAATGCTCCAGTGTTACTTCGAAATGGTCATGTCCAAGCAGTACCGTTCTGAACGCTACGTATTTATTTTTCTAAAGTCTTAACATTTTGCGTTGTTGCAAGTGAATTTCTTTTAGTACAGGAACGGCGTACTATGTTTAAAGGTTGAACACCAATGCCCATTTTCAAATTTATCAACCATGTGAAACATCCGAGGAGAGCTCTTTGCGCTCATTTTCGAACCCACACGCTCGTATGCCAGCTACAAACCAAATCTAGTTTTGAAGGAGCGGAAGGAGAGGAGTGGACAGGGCAGGGCAGGTCACTCGCTAGTTTTGCCCAGAGGAGACCTGACAGGACGAAGACATGAAGGTTAAAATTAAGACATGTGTTAGATTGACTTCATACCTTCGTCCATTTCCGATTCACCTCCCAGCTGATTGCGTCTTCGACTGGCAGATAGGCCACCGGCCCTACCTGAAAAACATGGGGACAAAACTGTTAGCAGAGGGAAAATAGGAGGGGGACGCAACACCAACCCCCTCTCCGACCTCACCTTCCTCACTGACCTTGGCAGAGTAATTTCAGGATAAGGATTGTGGATAAGTGACACCGAGTCAGGACGTCACAAGGACACCGAGTACGACTTAAGAGATACAGTGAGTGAGATGCTTGAAAGTTCGAAAACGTTTCCAAGGAGATTGGAACTGGATGAAGAAGTGGATGACGAGGAGTTCGAGGTGGAAGATAGAGTTAGAGTACAGATTATATTTCAAGTCTTGTGGTAGCAAAGGTGGATTGGAAGGAAGGTGGAGAAATCGGTGCCATTGAAGGAGGACGCACAAAGAAAGGACTAAGGGGTTATACGAAGCCTCAAGGCAAGAACGACCTAGCCAGGAAAGATCGAGGTCAGAGGCACGGCAGTTGAGGATGAGGACCAAGATGATTACGGGTCTGAGAGTACCGACAAGGGTTGACGCAAATAGCGTCATTCGAGTGTATCGGTTCCATGAAGTAGGTTAGGCTTCCATCAGCAACAACTCTCAACCCAAATAACAATTATAGTGTATCTCTAAAAGCTTTGCCCAAACCAGCCCCTCTGGATTTAACAATTCAACTTTTGCGCGAAAGCCGCACATAAAAGTGAAGACTAGTAAAAATGGAGTTGTCCCTCGTAGATTGACGTCGGCCCATTTGCTGTGCATTTCCCGACATTTGTCACTCCATCTTATTTCTCATATTTAAATTTTGTGAAAAATCGGTCTTGCTGACGACGTGGCGGCGTCTGCGGGGGTCCCGCTCGCGAGAAAGTAGGAGAAATGACACCCATTACGGGGCAGCCTACAAAAGGACGTATGTATATGTGTGTATTTGTGTTTTGATTACAATCTATTACAAGGCGTTCGTCAACGCTGACATTTTCCACTGAAAGCCTTCGGAGAAATAGCGGCCGCGTGTTCTTGACACAACAAAAAGACCGGCACATTTATCTAGGTAAAGCTATTTTTGCAGGCTTAACCCTTCCGAGTCATTTTGCTCCGTACACAATATCCTAGTTTCCCTTAAAAGCGCCTCAAAATATTTGCAATAAACCTTTCCAAATGAAATGGCTTTGCTGGACCATTCCTCCGAAGCCTCAATTATTCGCTGCACTTTGTTGCAAAGTGCATACAGACAGCTGCAAGTTGTTTTTCAATGCAGTTATAAAGTGCATGCCATTTATCACATCTCGTGCAACCTGTTTGAAAGGTCGAATACACAGGCATTTCTCACGCACTGCGAAGATGAATTTTCAGGCTCTTCTTGAACGCAGGCTATTTGTACACAAACCCAGTGAAAGAGTCAGGAGACGATACCAGGTAGAAACAAAAGAGAACAGGGAGCGTGATCCGCAATGAGAGGGGAAAAAAGATCGGTGAAAAACTATCAAGGTGGAGGACTCACTTCCTGAACGTCAATACAGAAATGAGAAAAAGAAAAGTGGAGGGAAAAAAACGTTTGAAACGAATAAAGCGAAGTGTGGAGAAGTGGAAATGCGGGTTACTAAAAACACTTCTCGAGCGGATCGAAACAATTATTAAAAAGTGAAGGCTAACAAAACTACTTTTCCCGTGAAGATATTTGGTGTGCAGAAAACGTACTATTTTCTCTACAGAGACACGTCACTCATCAGGTCTGTGTCTTCTGGGAGCAACCAATGTTTCTTCTGGGCATGGAGGACATACGTGGCATCGCAGATCCAAAGACTTTTAATTTCATTTAGTCGGCGAGCGCCCTGCGCCTCTGTCGAGCAAGAAGTCGTCCACTGTCATCATCAGCTTCTCCCTCCACTTACTCGTCCCCTCTCCCTCCTCTTCCCCCTAACGTTCGTCAGCAGTTCAGCGAGGCGTTGTTTTCCGTCCTCCCTTAACTTCAAGTAAATAGTTTGCCGAATAATTTTTAACCGCCCCTCTTGCGGACGAAATCTAATCAGTCTTTAACCAGTCAATTTGTGGTTTCATTTTTTGAAAGTGTGGTTTAATTAAATTTGAGGCAGTCGTATTCATGCGTGCAAACCAGTTGCGGTGGAATGAAAAATGATGCGGATGAAGTTCAGTGACAGGTGGGAGGGAGAGAAGAAGAGCTTGAGGAGGTCGGATGGTGGTTGGACGACTCCAAGACGGTGCTGGTTTACGTCTTGCTTATCCAGCGAGGTTTCTCTTTGACTGTCTTCACATGAAGTCGGGATTAATTTAGGATCATCTGGTGATCTCTAGGAATCGTATCGCTGACGGACGTAAACACCGATTCATATAACAATTCCATAGAAGCACGGCAGGGTACAAGGGGGTTGTTTGATTTTAAAGATCACCGAATATACGACTTTGTCATTATAAGAGCATTACGAAAATCATAAATACCTTCATAAAAGAGGTAAGAGAATATGCGTGAGATAGTACAGAGAAGATGTGTGGGGCAGAGGTGGGTTGATCAGGAGAGACTTTGTGTGGGTGTTTGGCAGAAGTGGAGGAGGAAGAATGGATTTTGAGGCGAAGATTCTTCAGAGGAGGAAAGGTCACACCGAGCTGGTTCAGTGTCCTTAGCGCGTGGAGTCTGAGTCACGGTGGAGGCACATCCGAGACGTTTGTCACTTAAGAAAAACAACGCGTTTATTTCATTTCTCCGACCAGAATTCTTTTTCCACAAGGAAACATTTTTCTTTAGTTACTGTCATCACAAATTAGATAGAATCCTCGCATAAAAAGAGCAGGGTAAGGTTGCCTATTTAATTTTCAAACTTCCTCTTCATCATACCGACGAAACAACAACCGAGTGAGATACATGGTCCGTAAGCCAACCGAACCTCGGGCTTATTCTATTCGCTAGAATTTTCATGTATGGAACGGTCTCCTTCGTTAATACGCACTTATGTCTTTTTATTTGGATACCGTCTGTTCCCCACAGAGATGGTAGAGATGCCTTTAATAGGAGACATTTATTTCATGGGACAGTGCACAATACAAATGAGCGGAACTCATGTACTCTTAGGTCTACAGTTCTCTCCCTTAATAAACTAGACCCAACTCCGAAGCATGGCAAGACTAACCGTTTCCCGAACCTCGCTTTGTACAGGATATCTTACCCGCTCTGCATTTGTTCGTTGACGCCATGAACAATTACCTCTGGCTGGGAAAAAGATAAAAGCGCGTTTAAGGGCGTGATAATCCAAGATGGCGGCTACTCGGTCCGCTGGGCAACGTCGGCGTCTCACCGTGAGCACTGCATTCTCACGGCCTGCTGGAAACGACTCACACCGAAACAGAAGACTCGCGCTCAACCAAAACAAGTATCAGCCATCTTGATTGTTTAACGTCTCACGCCCATTAAGTTTGTAAACAAAGCTCATGCACATTCATGGGAACTGACTAATAAGTCGATCTAGATAGAGCTGGTCGGCTACCTCTACGGACCGGACAAAGACCTCTTGTGATTGGGGGACGGACGGCTCGCCTTTGCGATTAGAGTTCTCTGTATAAGGGCAGGCAATTCTCCCGGTACTTTCTGTTCAGCATAGGGAACAAGCAACATTGCAAATTGGGTATTCTATTTTAATGGCGCATCCAGTATCAGCGAACCTCTCACTGATACAGCAATTTACGTTCAGAACAATATAAAAAGGAAATTCGCGACACACTAGACAAGCGAAGCCAGCGATGACTTCTTGCAAGTATATTCTCTAAATATAAGATAATATCTATCTCATATTGAGTAAGTTGAGTGATCTTGAATTAGTTATTTCGTGGTTGATAAAAACTTAAAACTGTTTAATACAAAAACATTTTTTCTTGTGAGAAGTCAAAAGTTTTTGATTATGCTCGGGCTTTATGTGCTCACCTTGACAATATTTCATTGTCCAATGTCAAAGACTACGTTGTGCTGAAAAAAGCTGACCTTGAAATTAGGTTTCAAATCAGATTAGCTCGTATTGTCTTTTTTAACGAAATGTTTTCGTGTGCGCGAACAACTAGCATGAATCAACACTCAGTGTACGGAGATACCATTGGGTACCATACTGATTTAAAAATAATAATTTTAAGGGCCGCACCATGCGGGAAATTATAATGCAGTTAACCGGTAAAACAATTCATGAAATCAATAGGACATTTTCTTGCTGATAGCCCCTAGTTTTGAGAAACAGAACCCTAATAGACAAAATTCTTGACTTTAACTCCGCGCGCAACGACTTCCGAGCGTTGTGACCCGAACTTCCAGGTTGCGAATAGGTAGTTTTCAAGGAAACGACTGAACTTCCTAAGCGTAAACTTCCCTGCGTGCAAGTTCGGGAAAGGTCCTTCCTGTATGCTAATATTCTACTCCTGCGGTGTTCCGTAAGGTGGTTAGGTTGGATATTCTTACTCCAAAAAGTCTAAATTCGAAAAAAAAAGAAATAGAACCTAAAATTTTGCCTACAATGTTGTGGATTGCATCATCATCGTAGGTACCGATGTATTGTCTTTTAACGAGGTTAACGTGAATTATGATACTCTTCCAGCGGTGTTTGAGCAAGGAAAGACCTATTTTCCAGGCGAGTATTCTCGATTTGGATTCGATCCATGGCGACCGGACTGGTTCGGGCACTTTTCTCGGCGCCGCAGCGCACGGCAGACTTGGCAACCGGGCGGTGCGGCGTGGCGTGGGGCGACGTGGGGCGGCGTGGGGCAGCGCGGTTGGGACTCGCGTGACCTGTAACATTCGTCCGTTCGGCGCCGGAGTTGTGTTCATTTCGAAACAAAATGGCGCTGGCCACAGCACAGATGTTATCTACTCGGCCAGTCTCTCATTCGCTGAAGGCGTGATACTCTTTTTTATGGAAGAAAATGCTGATCGTAAAAACATGGCGGCCACTCCAAGTTTCGGGATCAGTCGCGCGCATGAACGCACACCGGTACCGGGCGGGATCGGGCGGCACATACAAAAGAGAAGACGAGAAGAAACGGCGCGGTGCGGCGTCTGGGTCTGGACGACTCGATGTGTTATTATTTGGACATTAGTGCATGCCGGTTCCCGGGCCGGCCACCTCCATTCGAGACTTGCTCACACCCTCGGGCTGCTTTTCCAGAAAAAAGCAGCCCATTATTATGTATATGGCACATCTGTTGAGCGACATCTGGCGGACAAAATCGGTATCACCTGCTTGCCGATTCTCGCGCCGTGCCACGAAACCAGGTGACAATCCTTTAGATGGCGCCACATACATCGCGTAATTCTCGCATCTATGGAAACCATTGACGTCATTGCAGTTCCGTGCGTCCCACATTAGCTCAGATTAGACGGGAAACCAAGTTCAAGGAAGCCCGCATTCGGCGCTCTGTACACCTAATCCAAGTCCGGGCGAGGGATTTTTAAAGTTTTTCTTGAAACGGAATAGATTTAAATTCCGGCTGCGCGGGCTTTGTATTACTTTAAGCCAGAGAGTAAGAAACACAAAAATATGGATGCGAAAACTTCGCTCCTTAGCTACTTTGAATTTAAAAAATAGTATGTACTGCCGGTTGTATTCCACCAAGCATAATATTTAAATACTAAATTATCAGGGTGTAACCGTTACTAAGCTAACCTAGATTACGTCACAAGTCTCTGGTGTCGCTTCTTTAATCCCTGTCTCGGTTGTCACCAAGCCTGTGGCCAATTATTTCTCGACGTCAGTAAATGCCGCCGAGAAGAAAGAAGCATCAGGCTGGGCGAAAATAGGGCGAAGTTGCCACACAACTTTACAACCCTTATGCGTCGCTCTGCCGTCGCTCCACTCGACTCCCCGATGAAAGGTGGAACGCAACAGGTGGGAAATTCCACCTTCCAAATTTACATTACAGACGCCTCGATTAAACGCAACATTTTCCTCACTGGTATCGGGATGCGACTGATGAAAAGGCGGAGATTTGTGGGTTACGCCACAAGAGAGGGAAGGCCTTTTCCAAGGAGGAAATCCGCATCAGATTGAGAAAGGTACAAAGTCAGAAAGGCGCGCGAAGCGAGACGAACCGAGTTGAGAAACAGTCTTTTGTCTTCACGGACAATCAATTAAAATTCTCATAGCGTCTTTCCTCGGAGGCCGTCCTGCCGCTGCAGCCGCCTACCCTCTGGACATGATTTCACCTTTGTTTCTCTTCGATTGGTGTTGCTTCATTTTTTTCAGATGTCAGACAACTTTCCTCGGAGGCGCTCAAGCCAACAGGACTCCTCGATCAAACCAAAAATATGATACTCGAAAATAAAAAGCGAAGTCTGAATCTCATCAGAGAGCCACGAGGTCCTCAACCAGGAATCCTGCTCGGCCTTGAATCCAATCTCAAAACTTTCTTGTTTGTGCGTAGCAAACTCGAGGACAGATTACAGAAACGATTCGAAGGATCCTACAAGACCATAAGAAATGTGAGCTGAACGGTTTCTCGTGATTTTACAGTAAGTCATTCGGATTTCAATGTATACAACTTCAGAGTTTCTGGAAATACAAAAGAATGAAGGAAGACTACCTAGAGCAAAGCCAAGGAGATATCTAGGTACTTTGTAAATTTGGAAAGGTAGCATTATGTTTCATCATGGTCTAATGTCTCGTTTAATGATGATGATTACCACACAACCGCGAACATTAAATTGAGTTTAGATATGTTTTGCTATCGGCTCCAATCTCGGAGAATCCCAACATCAAACTTACGATCAGTGTGAGACCATACGAACAGAGCTACTTGTTCAGATTACACACGAATGATTGTACTAGAATCAAAGGAAGAATACTTAAGTAGAATCTACAATACATGCCCATTGCCCGAGAGAACTTCCTCGATAATAATATGTGAGGCTTAAGGAAGTATTGTTAGAAGTTACGAGACACTGCACATGCACAAGGTGTATGGTCATACCAATGAGGCGAGTATAGATGTGTATACTCATCACATTGTTACTCGGCAGGTGCGCAAGTTTTCCAATAAATATTCATCGGCAACCCAGTATTGGTGGGTGGTAGCACATTCGGCCATTTTGTTTTAACGGTCGACTGCACCTGATGGACAGCCGCCGATGGCGATGGGGAACTTGAGGTGCCTGTCGAACTGCGCTTCCGCCTCCATTGCATCAATTCCATCCCTCTCCATCCTTCGTATGATTCGAAACTGATGGTACTATAGCAGTCAAAAATGTATTGCACGCTCCATTTTTCAAAACTTCCGTAACTTTTGAACGAAACGAGATACGACAAAAAAGCCAAGATCAAATTCATAGATGTCTTCAAGATCTAACGATTTTATTTCGTACTTTTCTTACGTATAACTCTCCGTTTCAAAGTTATGGAGATGCAAAAAAGTTGGATCGCGAAATACTTCTTTGACTGCTGGTACAAAAACTGTCAATAGATTATTTTGATGATTCCGCCTCATGCTATTATGTATACTTCGAAAATGATGGTACAGAAACTGTTAACAGTTTATTTTGATGAATCTCCCACTGCTAATTTTTTACTTCACGTGTCCTATTTTTCATCGCCAAGTAGAGCGAAGCTACAAGGGAGTGGGAGACAGGATACCTTACCTAACCTAAGGTGTAAACTCCGCAATATGCCCAGCCGATTACTTTTCAGCCACAATAACTGCAGCCGAGAAGCATGAAACATCCGACTTGCACACAAGAAGAGTCCCAGCGGAGCGATGCACAGGGCACACAATCGAAAGTAGCCCATAAGCAGTGGTTTTGTGTCTAGAATCAATGCAATTAAAGTTTAAATCAGGATACGACCTACGACTAAAAAAATCATTCGACCATTTTCAGGGCGAGAAACATTCGATTTGTATGAATAATCCGTGCTCCATAATGGGTTAAAGCTGTGTTGCAAAATAAATGTTTTTCCTTGCACGGGTGGGAAAACAGTTTCGTGTAGCTTTGGGAAAAGCAATCACTAGATGAGAATGGCTGGGTGTTGTGTGCGCGGGCGCATTTATACAGCGGCACGGGGCCTTTTGAAAAATTCGCCGCGACACGCGAGCTGTTGGAGCAGCGACACCGTTCTCAACCAATACGCCATTTCTTTTAACAATTTCCCCACGCAATAGGGTTATTTCGGTCCGAGTTTCCGCCATTGCAAGCATAGATCGTTGACGATTTCAATACGATTTGTTTGGTGGGCCAAAGGTTAGCCATTTCCTTAGCAATATTGCACTTCCACCCATTAGCTTCTACACAGTAAATCTCAAGGGTGGAATTTTTTGTCTCTCATGTTCCAGCCTAGTTTAATCTATCATAGCATTAGAAGTATTGACGACAACTAACTTACGCGAAAATATAATCGTTCGGCCTTATGCCGATGTGTCCACTTTACGGGCAGAGGGCGACTGTGTGACCCAGTGCCATGGCACAGACCAGAGAAACATCGATCTGGTTGCCAGACGTCAGATCGTCACTGTATAAGTTGAATTTTGGCGGGGAGGTGAAGAAGTCGAGAAAGCAAGCGGTGACTGTTATCAGTTGGTTATTTACAACGCTCATCACAGGCCAATCTGTGGCGCCTCCGTGAGGGTAGTTGCTCTTTCTTATCGGCGAAGAAAGACTCGAAAAGCAAAGTCATTATCGAAGTGTCGCCCCCGATTCCCACCTCCAACTTCCGCCCCTCGGCAACTCACTCGCCTTGTTAATTCTCTACTCCTTATCTCGGCTCACCTTTACCATGTGGATTAGACAGTGTGTGGCGCGATATTCAATGAGGAAAGAAAAAGAAAGCGGCCTACTACTAACGTGAGTTAAAAAGAAGAAGAAAAAGGTATACGGTTGGGAATATTTTTAACCCGCGCATGTTATGAGGAGGCATGGAAATATTCCCTGTTTTTCCTGTCTGAAATATTCAGAATAAATTGAAATTTCTTCTCGGCCATAAGTTCCAGAGTCAAGCCGATAAACGCGTTCGGAAAAACGGGAAAGTCAATTTAATTAATTTAGCCGTCTGCATAAAACGAAGATATCTTTTTTTTTACCTTACGTTGGACAGAGAAAAAAATTAAACATGTAAAACCCAAAAACTACTTTGAAACTTCCTTACACAAGGGAAAAAATCAATATTATCAGTATTTTAAAATGGGAGAATCACTTCTCGACATAACATAAGAGTCAATCTATAATAAAAAATTTCTCTTAATTTTTCTTAAGATATACTTTAATTGAAATATCATTTTTAAAATTACCATCAAGACAACTAACTACAAGCTAAAATAATGGTAAAAATAATCAAAACGCGATCCTTAAACCTTAGAACCATTAAGTGTGGCCTAGGAGTTCTGCAAAACCAGTTTGGGAACCAATAAACTGGCTGTATGTCAAAAGAGTTATTGACACAACTATAATTACCAAGGAAATACGACGTGATTCGATGAATTCGCATACTCCGAGAGTCGTGAGTGTAAAATAGAAAGGATACACTAAATCAAAGACAGAAGTGGTTTCGTATGACAGGGCAGCGAAATTCAGGCGCATAGATTTTGTGTCTGCGGCTTGTATGCGGCTGACAAGTATATGTGCTGGGAGAGGGAAGGTGTGAGGTTAAGGGAAGGGGCGCCAGCAAAAACTTATCTCCGTCTCACTCTCGCACACATACACACTCATGAAGCGGGCGTACGCACTCTAACATTAATTAGTTTTTGGTCCTTCAACAAACGCCATGGGGCCTACCGCTCGTGCCTCGCGTGGGCCGCTGCTGCCGCTTTCAAGACCTCCAAACGGAGGGACCAACACAAGCCTTTTGGTCCGACATTTCCAATTAAAGATAATTTTGAACTACTGTAAAGGAGAACTCGGATTTTACAACTGTGGTGTGAAATACCGTTGATCAGCCAAGCGGAGCGAGTAGAGTTCTAAAGTTATATTTACACATCAGGGTGATTCTTATATTTGTACATATTCAGACAAGGGATCAAAATAGTTGTCTATAAATACTGTTCACGTGTCAGTATCCTAATATTAAATTTTGATAGTAGAGAATGACATTTGGGGTTCAAATGCTGGGTGAAAGGTCACGAGCTGCCTTCGACGTTTTGATCAAAAATGTGCGACCCAATAAAACAAACCAAACTTAAAAGGAAGAGAGAACGAAAGAGAAGACAAAAAGAAAAAAAGAGA
>Ga0058701_10001841_pt1 | contig 15501 bp, 9 predicted proteins | sample AgamicOrMae_FD_97039 | JGI IMG/M metagenome (GOLD analysis project Ga0058701, IMG submission 97039) | Agave microbial communities from Guanajuato, Mexico - Or.Ma.e | ecosystem: Host-associated > Plants > Phyllosphere > Phylloplane/Leaf | place: Guanajuato, Mexico | collected 2012-06-04
AGTCTTAACTACAGCTTTTCTACATTAACTGTTGAAAATAGTCTTCCTTGAAACTGATCATATTTTAATTTAAAAAAAAAAAAACTTTGATCCCAAAACAAGTCGAGCACAACCAAAAACTGGTATTAGATACATGTTAAATGAGACATATGTCAATTATAGTTGTAAAAAACATTTACCCTGTTATGTCCCCTTTATGCCGAGTTCACACATTTAACGGAAATTAATACGAAACACTATCGAGTCCTTGCTAGGTTAAAACCAGTTTTCTTGGCGTTTCATTGTTAGTAGAACCAGGAAGTGTGCTCAGCTGAACTTCGAATTTTTGATGTTATTCTAATATTTCCATTCGTTCTGCGAACATCGAAGTAAAAAATAAGTGAATACGAAAGAAAAAAAATAACACGATCGCTTCTAGACCGGAACAAAAAATAAATATTTGATTATATTTATCGCAAAGTTTTTTCCTCCTTTTGAAAACAGTGTCTATGGAGGTTTGAAATTAATGTAAGTACTGTTGCGCTACATGTGTACAGTACGTTGCTAGGCAGAACGTGTGTCTTTGCAGTCTAGCGGGGTCTCTTCTGAAGCGAGCTTCGCTGTTCCATAACCCCATAATCTTACAGCATCAGCATTCAAGTACCGTAAACTCTGTGTTATGTATAGATGCCCCCCGCCGTCACTCCCCCCCCCCTCCTGCTCTCTGGTAAATACAGGCCAAAGGGACATGGTGTGTTGAACGCAGACATCCCAATGTGTGTGTTCATGATTATATCCTGAATGAATGTCCCTACGCTAATAGCATTGTTTAATGGAAGGGGGACACCAGCACGTAACTTTTATTCATCACTTTTCGTGCCCAGCCCTCCATGTTTTAATTGAGTACACGAATGATGTGCGCTGGAAATGTAATTTTTTCGTATCTCACTGCCTCTTGTGTTTCCTCATGAAGATTGAAAAAATTTGTCCTGAAACGGGAAATTGATTGATTGAGATTTGCCATATTGTCTTTGTAGGAAAAACTATGTCTTTTGTATGGAAGTTGTCCGAAAAAAACTGTAATCTAACCTTACTTTATCACCCAACCTGCCTGATGCTCCTTTTTGGTGTCTGCAATTGACACCAGGGTGCAGCAGCATCAGGCATCGACAGCTTTGCGAAGCAATGGAAGGGTAAAGCACAGGGTAACCTAACCTTACGTTACTAAACCTCACTTAGCGACCTAAAGTAAGCCCCCAACCAAACATAACCTCTCGTTCTCTGAAATAAGAAAAATCATTCCCTTTCGGACAGCTTCCGTGTTGAAGGACATTCTCTTACACAATAGTCCTTGTTAAGGCCAAAAATACTCAAGTACCGGAAAATTGTCGCCCACTAACACTTGTGAGTAAAGTTGATTTGACGACTGACTATAAAAAATCGCTGTTATAGAAAACACAATGCAGTCACCCAAACAAAGGAAAGCCCTGTGACTCAAAATCGTCCTGCGCTTATCATTGTGCTACCGCAAATTTTGTCCGTTTCTCCCTTTTTTTATTTTGCTATTGTCCAAATAATAGTTTGGATGTACATCTGCTCTGTGTTCAAGGAGTTTTTCCGATTGGGTGGGAGGGGAGAATGATCTAGACTGTCCGTTTCACTTCCGCAGCGCGGCGGAGATAAAGAGCGACAATACGTTTGAATAAAACCGCGGTTGCATAATAATTTAGTAAAGGCTGATGCGATAGGCTGATGTTGACAGGATACGCTGATGTGATGGCACACTGCAGCCAGGCCATCGATATGGTTTTTAAGACTATTTATCGCTGGCGCAATTATTTCTCTTATCACAGCAACGCCCGTTTGGTGTTGTCATACACAGTTCGTTGACTGTCATTAAAATCAATAAAACCAATTTGAAGAGCTTATTTAGATTATCATACAAGATAATCTAAATACCAACCAACATCATCCTACCGATGTGTGTAATACTATTGTTAAAAATGTTTTTGTTTTTTCAACGACTAGGCCATCTTTTGTGGCTTGAAATTTTGTTGAAGCATGTTATTAGACTGAGTTCACGTCAACGTTTTCATTTAAAATGACCAATTTAAGTGAAGAGTTTTACCTTGATTTTAATTTGTGCCCTGTAACGACAACAGATCTGGCGTTAAAAAAAATTAACTTTGATTGTGCAGAAATTTTCAAAATATCGAGCTTTTTCACTATTGCGTTAAATAACGTTTTTCCTTGGAATTTTGGCCGTGATCTCAGCTATATACCCACTCCCCGAGCTTAATAAAATGATATTGCCTTTTAGGTGTTCTGGGAGTGAGGGTTCGGCGAATGATAAACACCGCCCACGCTTCGGTTCACAGGACTTGAAGTATTGCGCGCGTCTTTTATTGCAATTTTACTTGTTGTTTAGACTTAAAGGTTAAGTACAATCTTAGAAATTACCGCACGGGCGTTTCTGCGAATGCGAGGCTGGGAAAGCAAAGTGTGGGACTGTTAGGGCCGCAACTTGGGCAGTCTCCCATCAAACAGAGCCTGCCGAGCCGGAAATACAGCACATTCTTTTTCCTTCATAGAGAACGCAGCAAGATTGAATTTTCAACGTCGCTTGGAATCTTTTCGTGACCGTCAAGCGAGGAACAAGACACCTAACTTAACCTAACCTACGCAGCTGTGCCGGTAACCTTTAAAATGGAATTAGGTAATCACAATTTTGGTCGAAAATGCTACCCTTGGAATTTTAAAATTCAATCTAGGAAAAATCAAAATTCTTCTAGGAACTCAATTGAGTTCATTTTTTCCTCATTTTTTGCCCGACTATAATTAGCGATCTAGAGTTCGTTGGTGGTTTCGAAGGAGTCTGTTTTGTTTAGCCTCGAAGTAAGCATGGATTGACGTCTTGCTTAGAACTTCTTAGTTCCCCAAGTCGCACAAAGAAAACAATCAGGTAACTATGTGGGCTGTTCGAACTAATTTCTGGCTCTGTATTGGAAAAGTTGCACAGGACTTGGTCGCTGTTTCTTTTCCTTTTTTTTAAGAGAGCAGCGAATTGATTTCTGTGCGATAAAATACGATCTCATGTAGTTTATGCATCACCAGCACGCACATCCATCCTCCTACCCCTTCATCATTGGACCCAATAAAGTGAGGTCAATCGTTTGAACGCATATTTTTGATGAAAAACGCTCGTTTATTTTGATTAGCGAACACTAAAATACGAATCTCCAAACAAGGGCTTGCCGCACTAAAAGGGGGGGGGTAGTCCTACATCTCTTGGGGAGGAGGAGTTATCTCACAACTGTTTGGGATAGGGAGTGGTCAAGAGCAGTTCATGTACTATCTGTGGCAAAAGTATTGCACCCTCTCATATTTTTCAAACATCTGTACCTTGAAAACGGAGAGAGATACGACGAAAAACATTCTCTGAAGTATATAGATAGAGCAAATATCTATCGAATTCATTCCGTGCTCTTTTGTTGTATCCCTTTTCGTTCCCAAGTTATGGAGGTTTGTAGTTTTGTTAGTTTTCAAAATAGCAATCAAGAAGTCTTGTTTTTGTGTGGGGGGGCTTCATCGGTGAGGAGTTTTTCGTCGATGGGGCGTAGATCCGAAAACAAGCAATTAAGGTAGTAGACTCGCGTCCGGCCCTATCCGCGGGGCGGGTAAAAAAAAGTTGCTTCAAAACCCTTGAAAATTTTTTGTGTGTGTTACAAAGGGTCTATATTATCATCTAAGGTGATAAAAATTCACCCTGTCTTTCTTGCGGACGAGTTCTCGATCTCCAAAAACGCGCAAAAACGCAAATTTTTACCAAAATGTGGCTAAAACAACCTTTTTAAAGCTATAGTTATTGTCTTTATTTAATCGGCGACCCTCACATTTTATTTTTTCTACTTTTTTTCCTCCTTGAAAAGAGCTTAGGTTTTGTTTTTGAGGAAATTCTGATCACTCAAACATAGCGTAAACCTAAAAAATCACATAAACAAAAGCAAGAATGTGCGTTTTCCCATAAGAACAATGCATGATTCAATCGCGTTTATTTCAAAATTGAGTTCGGTGCCAGTGGGTTTTCTTGTGAAAAATGGATTTGGGATGTCCTAAAGAGCTTGCCACAGAAATTTTAAGCGATTCTGATCACTCGACCAAGGTCGCTCTTACTACCTTAAGTGCACCAAATATTATTGTTGTAAACAGATTCTCAATTGAAGATCTGTTGTAAACAGGCCCTCAAAAGGTTTTGTTGTAGAGCTTTGAGCTTGAGCGGTTTTACGAACCCTTTCCTTCAAACGCTTGAAGAGATTTTCTTGTTTTCCTTGATGCATATTCACTTTTGATTGAGTAGAGTCGGGTATCACGGTATGACAGATTTCACTATGTGCGGAGGCACACGAGACGAAATGATCTTCCTTTTATGGGGTATGTACTTCATCCTGAGGGAGGATTTAGCAAGCCAACGGATATTCTTTGCCCGTCCTGGACAAAGTAAGGATAGGACTCTTGTATGGGATTACATTCGCAAGAGATTGTCGGTTTTTCGAACTAATGGTTAAAACCACTACTTTTGATTCAGGTTTACGATGCAGTTTTCTGAAGTAAGAACATTTGATACCAAAATTCAGCTTTAAATTGGCTTTTTTGCTGATTAGAATTACAATCTTATCTGACAAGAATTACAATCAATCTGACTAAAATTACATTCTTAAATTGAATCAGTGAGAGTCTCTGATTCAGTAAAAATCCACTGAATTTCATTCTAGAGCACCACTGAGAAAAGAAAATCAGTTGACCTATATTGACTAAATTTCAATGAACTTTCCCTGAATTTTCGACTCTCACTGCTTCAAATCTATAGTGTAGGGGATGACTGATCTCGATTTCGACTGTACCTCCTCTTCCTGTAGAATGAGGCTGTTATTTGAAAACAGCTATGAGAGATAGTATACTCCGTTCAATATAGGGTTGGTTAAACAATGCGTATGGATTTACCGAAAGGCGCATTACTGCCGTAGTCCCGCCAACGGGACTGCGCGCGTGGACGTAGACATTTCAACGCACAAATCTTATCAACGCTCACACGCTCGCACGTCTAGTCCAAATCTCTAACAAAGTAGGCCCAGACAATTATAAAGCAGTTTTGGTAGGAGACATCAAAGTCCGTGTGCGTTGTTAAGGATAACGAAGCACTCACGAAGTATGTGCTTTTCTTAACTGTACTTCAAAGGTTTGCATTGTCCATCTTTCCCTGCTTCAACCCTTCATTACCGGTACTTTTATTAAAGTTACACGGCCGCGTTAGGTATTGACCTATGTGTGTTCCATGCGCGGATTTTGACGATGCCTAGCTGACATTAGCACACAGAGAGGGGGGGGGGAATACCCCCTCCCTCAAATATCACTGACGCTCTGGCATCGTGTGAATTCGTAGAGTAGCGCAAGATTCTCTATGAGAACGAGGATCGGAGATTTTTGCCTGCAATTTTGCAGATTTTTGAGCAGAGCAACTTCGGAAATTCGGTGTAAGCTACTGTACCCGATTACCTACTCAGTACTGTCCGTGAACCCATGGCCTCGGTTACTTGTCGCGCGTTCCGCTATACCTATTCTGTGCATCTAGAGTACTTAGACTTGCAGCTCGAAAAAGTCAGGGTGATCACGTCCGCTTCCCTTCCCGTCTGCCCCAACTTTTAATCACCTCTCTCTACTTGTTCCAAGAAAAAAGGAGGCCTCATAAAGTACATTATTTTTTCTGCGGGACTGTAGGACCCGCGAATTGTAGATTAGGGCTCTTTTCAGGCCAAGAATCCCTTTGCATGTCCTGCTCTTTAAATTGTGCCGCCTTTCACCTCCCCTACTGCGCCGCTTCGTTTTATTTATGACTTAATTTCACTTCACACTCTGCGACTGCTGTGTTTGCCCGCGCTTACTCGGATATAGGAGGATATCATCGAGTTAGGAGCGCCGCTAGCGCCTTTCGGAAACATCTGCAAATGATTTTCCTGATATATACCATACTGCAGTGAAGAAACAGCGAAGGAAGTTCGTAAGGAATAACTTTTGCTATTATTTATGACTTTTCGTGTCGGTTAATCGGTTTTTAAGATCGATTCAGACTATTAGTGATATCCAAGGAGTGACCTTGTCCGAAAACATGCATGGGAATTTCGGAGTATGACGGATTAAGCAGAAATTACATGCGATTACAAATAGATTACATTGGATTTCAGAGAGACATTGTCTAGATCACATACGGTTTACTTGGGATTACAAATGGGGTGTACACTGGACTGAGTGGTTATCAATCCCCTTTTAATTGATAATATCCGGATATGGGACTCGTTAATGGAATATATTCTGCTTGTTTAAGAGCATCGTTATTTCTTCGTGACGAAATCATTTCCCTACGATAATTTCCTCTACTTTCCCCAATGACGCTCCACGTACCAAAATCTGTTTTTATAACGTGTGACTCTTTCTTCAAAAGCAAAATTTACGTTCTACTAATTTGTTTTCGCAATCTCAAAAATGGGTAGCTGTCATAAGCGCCAAAAACCACAAGCGCCAACGTCGCAAGCGCCAAGCCGTAACCGCCAAACGAGAAAAGTCGCAAACGCCAAAGGTCTTAACCGCAATACTAACCTTACCTAACCTAACTTAACCCAACCTAACTTGACCTAACCTAACCTATACAAACTTCGGCGTTTGCGACTTTTCTCGTTTGGCGGTTACGGACTGGCGCTTGCAGCAATGGCGCTGTCGAATGCCCCCCCTCAAAAATATGTTCCTTTGAATTCGTAAATTATTTTCGCTCTGGAAAAAAAGGAAAAAGAAAAAAGATTCCTGACTTGCGAAAACCGGCGGAAGAAGAATACCCAAAGTCTTAAACTAAAATCTACGAACGCATTGAGCTCACGTTTGGATTGATCAACGTTCTCACCACTTAGGTCCCCGCTGGTGTTCCCCGGCAGGCCAGTCTGCTCGCACCCACAACTCAGTGAGTCAGTAGGTTAACCGCAGAGTAGCGCCGGCGCGGGTGGGAAGGTGGGAAGCGGCAGTGCTTTCCGCTGGAAGTGCCCCATGTTCGTGTCCCGTCCGTTTTCCGCGTGAGATCTAGTCTAGTCTTTTCGCTCATACTTCGTCCATGGCGCGAAGAGACCACATGTCGGCCACCGCGCACATTGCCACAGGTTTAGGCTCCTTCCCTTTTTAAGTAAGCCATAATTCAAGCCATTACCGCAAGGATTTTTATTTCCTCGTTGAAGTAATGACTCCGCAAACCGTCGCGTCGAGAGATTATGCTTTTTGGGGACTTATGCGTCATAATTTCGCTGCTTTTGGGGGACTCTCCATAAGATGCGCCGTAATTTCCTTCTCACTTATTTTACTCATGAACTACATCATTTGTGCAGCTCACCTGCGATCCCGTCCAATTAATGGCGAATCGCAGCTTTGCCCCCTTATATGGGTTCAGCTTAAGAGCTGCATACCTACTTTGGAAATAGGTTTTAGTTACCGACGTTTATCTTTATGCAAAGCTAGTCTCGATAAGGAAAGTACGGTAAGCTCAACTAAGCTTAACTTCTCGATAAAACCTATCTCACGTTATGGGATAGATATTTGTTTCTCATCACTTGCATTTTTGTTAATTTTTTTATTGCTGTATATTTTTCGCTGTTTTTAAAAATGATCAGTTTATTCAATGTTTTAGCATAGATAATGTGCTTATAGTTGAAAATTTCTAGCAAAGATATGCTTTTTGATTTTCGAAACAGAGCTGTTGTGGTTTTTGAGGGAGGGCAACAATTTTAAATCACATGGGAAACTTTCAATTTTTTATCGTACATGACCTCTTTGATCCCACATAACGTGGCGCGAAGTATGTTTTAAATTTTATAAAGGTCATTAGTAGCTTGTTTTTTTTTTCTATCGATTTTGCTGCTCCGCCATAAAATCTGAAGGGGAAAAAAGAAAACAAAACGACCATCGTAAAATGGACTTCTGTAGTTTAATTATTCAGTTTTCTTAGTTGACCTATTCCGGTTTAGAAATCGTTTTTTCAGGCTGTGTAAAAATTTTCCAAGAACAACAAAGAACATAGTATTTAGCCTTGCCTTTAACTTCTCATACTTGAATAGTTACACTTTCAACATCAGCGAGAAAATACAGGGCCGTGAGGTACATAAGTTTTTAAAATGCTTTACGTTGGGGCCGTATTACTTTTAGGGGAGTTTTCCGTACAGCGAAGACGAGCCGGAAAAAAAAAACGCTGGGAATACCTTACCTTAGCAATGCAAATGACGATTGCGATGGTCTGAGGTCGATACGTATATCGCCGCCAAACATAACCTCCTCGAAATATCTGCAAAATGGTTGCCAACTTACGGTTCATTTGTCCAAGGCGTGGAACGCTAAGTCAACATTTTTGTCAAAATTCTTTGGAACCTGTTTGAGAGGAATTGCGGGCGTTCTGCACCCGCAAGTTAACCAGGATTGCTTCATGACCTACTAAGTGAAAGTGGACTGCAAAAATGTTCAGAAAGTGACACTTCATTTTTTCCCTTAAATTTCACTTTTAACGAACTGCAGGAATTTCACACCGATAGGCGTGTTTTAATCTTCTGCAAATATATTGAATAAACGGCGAGGAGATTTTCTCAAATTGTGTATTTTAACTAAACCTACGTCGGCAATATTCAGCTGAAAGCAAAATTCAACTACCAAAACCATATCACATCATCTCACAAAATCTCGAAGTAATCTTGCTAATAACGTCTTGTATGAGCAGCAAGTTCTTTGAAGGTTATTGTCGCATAGTGATTGCTAGATGAACAGCCTCTTTAGACCTTGCAGTGAAAGTCCGAACATTTCTCCTGAATCTCTTAGGCCACTCAACAGAACAAAAGAATCTTCCCGAAAGTTAATAAAATCCGAAACATTGCGGTATTCATATTCTCATTGTTCTGACGGCGGCGCGAGAATCGAATCCGCATGATAATGACCCCATAAATCCCCATGGCCCCCCGTCGGGCGAGCCGCACAACCGGACCCTTGACCCCCCCCCCCCGTCCACCGCCAAGATAGCGCCGACAGCCAAGTGCCAACAACGACGACGGGACGCTAACACTTTTCTCACGGTAGAACTAGGTGCGAATAATCTAGCCCCCGCGCCCCCACCGGATCTCTCGCACCGGCGGATGCCCGCCGTGCCCCAAAGGGCCCCGCCGTGGTGCCCATGGCGCGGTGCACCCACAGCACACTTTGCGGAGCACAAACTTGAAATCCGACACTCTTTGTACTTAGCTGCGCGACTCGGTGTGGATTTACCGAGCAAAGTCTTTGCCTTTCGTTTTGTCGCAACCAGAAAACGTCTGCGCGATCCTAGCGCCATCTGCTGTGTTGTTAGTGAGGTAGAGTTGGCGGTGGTTAGCCATAGAGCGGTCAGCCGCAGGGCCGTGATGTAACTACGCTACCTTATGGAAACCCTTTTTGGAACTTCTCTCGGCCCTTAGGCTCAATGTCTCTGACGTGTTAAGATACTGTAAGGGCGCGGCGAGGTACTTTTTATTTTGCATTTATCGCGTAATTCGTCGCTGGAGAAGAGTCGCTTCGAAAAGATATCAGAGACCCAAGAAAGAGTTTGACAAATATTGGTGAGAGTTTTCGCACTGGAACAGCTTTGCTAAGTGTTCGATTTTTTGTGTGTTCGAAAACTGGCGTAACTTAAAATTGCAGTGCTTTTTCCTTTTTTTTTCGTTTGCGGTTTTTGTCTGCGTTCTCCAAACGTTATAGAGGAGTCTCCTTCGATTGCGGTATCATTCTGCAAGGAGTGTTCAGTAGGCCTAGTTTTTTTTTCCGTTTTGTGGAATCTGACGTAAGCTAATCGAAACATTACGAATCGTATGAACCAGACGAAATAAAATTCAATCAAACCAAGTTAAACTAAACGGAATAACTTAATCCTAGACAACTAACAATAAGCTCAGCAGCCCACTACGCTAACACACTAATCGAATTGACTGACCCAACTTAATCTATTCTAATTCCAGCCAAGTCCAACTGAACCCTAACCCAAACTAACGTCTAGCGGGGACGGAGGAAAGTGTTCGACACGGAAAGTCTTCGACAGGGAAACTCATTAACAATTTCGACATTTCGGGTGTCGTTAGGTTGGGATTTGTCGGACAACTTGCGTGTCGATCACTTTCCTACATATTTTATGGTACAGTACTTAGGAAGACAATTATTTGGGTAACTCTTTTAACAGAAATATTACCTTTTCCTATGTTATCGTTGTCCATGTCCGCCATAGCAAGGTATATGTAGCGTAATAGAACAAAATAAAACTTAAACGCGGAAATTAAGTTGGCCACCATTAAGAAACTACTGCCGCGAACAATCGTCAATAGGTCTGGTAATCGACATAGCCGCGCAATGACGGAAAGGCATCGGAACAATTTCAATTTTTCATAGACCGAATTTTTCATACTAAACAAGCGCGCATTGGTTAGCTTTGTAAGAACAGTTTCGGATGAAAAGGAAATTCAGCTTTGGCGTGCCTTAATTGCGCTTCTTTTTCCGCCATATGAGAACCTTGTTTTGCCGCTGCCGTTGAAGTATTTATTTTGCGGGAAATGGCGTTTTTTCTTTTGAGTTTCTAACGGGTTTAGTGGAGCTGCTGTTTTTGTGATATGATGCCAATTCTCAGTGATTCTGTTATTCGAAGCCCGCACCTTTGCACGATCCTTTTAAATGGCAGTCAGCGCTAGTTTTAATTCGTGGTCGTCAAGCCACGGAGAATATACTCCATAATCAAGCGCTAGTTTTACACGCTAAAACATTTAGTAATAAAAATTCGCTTTAGCAGTGAAAATTCACTCCTAAATATTTAGCGTGTAAATCGTGGTATTCGTCGGTATTTTATTTTTTCAGAAAAATATCCGTTCTTTTGTCAACAAAGTACCATTTAGTGATTCAGAAAATGCTGTACTTTTCTTAATTAATTAAAATATCTTCTAAAATACTATTTGTAAAAAAAAAAGAAGACTTTTTGTAGAAGATTTTAGTTTTTTGGAAACGCTTGATGATATCGTCAGCTTTAAACCTGAGTTAGACACACTCATATAAAGCACCATTAGGAGGCCCCTATAACGATTTTTATAAAAGAAATTATCTTTAACTAAAGTTTTGGGGCAGATGAGATGCCAAAGTTGATCCATAATTATGGATTGAGATAATTAAAAAGGACACCATATCGATTTTTTTTTCATTTAATGAAGGGACTTTGAAATAAAAATTAAAAGTAATTAGTTGTATTGATTTTTTTTAAAAAAGGTCGTTTGCTATAGATTGCTATTTATTTATTTTTAAAAAAATATTTTTTTGGAGCCCAACAGAAATTTTATTTTAACTCCATTTTTGCACAGCTTAATGTATAACATATGTTTGACAATAAGAGTTTGAAGCTCTTACATTCTTCTGAACAAGAAATAGTCAACTTTTCAGGACGCTTTGTCGTTCCACAGGTCAGAAACTAAAAGTTGAAACCTCTCGTGGATTTTAAACTGGTCTCAAAGGGGTTACTATGCGTGCACGCACCCTCAGGTTAATACACTCGTATTACTCAGAATTAAAATTTAATTAGATTTTTAAAGTGAGCTTGGTTCATAACAATTAACCTGCCCTTTGTTATAACTCACTTAACTGCGTTTCCCTTTTTTTGCTGTGCATTTTTCTCAACAAAGTACCCGCACTGTAATATGTGTTCCAGCAGTAAACGCTTTTAGTGGGAGTGTTGAAAAACATATTTCTAAGGCAACAGCTGTTTTCGCCGCGGCGGTTGGCGATAGGCCTAATTTTATTTTCAATCTTTTCCCAGTTTTGAACTTTTACTTCTTTAAGATTTGTTTTATTTACTTTATTCTCAAGGCACCGATTTATGGAATGTAAGATAAAAGGATATTTAAGAATCAAGAGTAATGCTTCGAAGATAGATTCAAAAATTCGGCTTGGCGATCGTTTGGTTACCCCAAGGTTAAGTTAGGTCATTTTAGGTGTATAGTGCCTCGCTTCACTGGACGTGGCGACGACGAGGTATCGGTTTGGCAACGGAAGGGACAACACGAGAGGAAGGAAATTAAACTTTCCGGATTTAAAGCGCGTTTAACTTTAATCAAGTTGGTGCTCAAATATTGATTTTCCGTGAGTAAGTTGTTAACAGCTTCCGCTCAAAGAAAAGAGTCATTAGTTATTTAAGGAAGAAGGTGCCTGGAGGTGCCTGGGTTCTACAAGAAAAATACAAGGACCCTCTCCGGTCTCATTCAGTGACTTTTACGATCTGCTCACAAAGGAAGGACACAAAAAGTGCAGAGCTCTGTTAATTTGTGTAACGAACTTCGTCTGAGACCCATACATTGTTTACACTCGAGTCCCGAACAAAGCGTTTCAAAATCGGCAACGGAACACTCCGCGAATCGGCCGCGGAAATTCTCTCATTTTTCAAAGAACTTTTTGGAATGAAAAAAAAAGTCATAAACAACTAAAAATTTGACATTAAAAAGTAAATGAATACAATCTGATGTGGATCAGATTGTTAACATTAACCCATAACAGCCCAAAGTATTTTGGGTGAAATTCAGCTTATGAGAAATTAAAAGGATTTTTTCTGTTAAAATACGCAATTTGAAGCTTTGGAAAATATCGAAATAATTAAATTTCAGATTTCTAGAGGGGTGGTAATTTTTGAATTGTGACAATGCTGAACTGAAAAGATCCCCTAAAATAAGTTATTCTGTTGCCGAATGGCATCGCTGGGCGGTAATGGGTTAATTTACACGAAATCATTTTTTTTCTTTGGTCTCTAAGTTATAAGTGCGCTGAGAAACCGTCAAATTAAATCTGCTCGCGGGGAGTTGGTTTTCGCAATTTAAAAAATTTGACTGGTTTCAATGCCGCTTATGTTGAGTTTACTATTTCTGGATTCTTTCCCTCCGCAATCGAGTGCAATTCCTTGATTAGGTCAAAGAAGCACTCTTGAAATTCACTGCTGGGAGTGAGAGCAATTTTCGCTAGTGGATATTTAGTTAAAATTATTCATTAACTCACTTCCCCCCGATTCAGAATAACGCCTTATAGGCTTAATACTAAATCAGGGGTAAGTGGAAGAATTGCATTCTCGCGAAGCAATCAACTGAATCAAAATCTCAGAATTTTTTAATTCGGAATTTAGAGACGCAATTTGTTACTCACAGGAACAAAAACTTACAATTTCGCTCGATCCCTAAGCTCAGGAACTTTTTTTAGGCCTGCCTTCTTGGATGTGTCGTGAGCTCTGCTCCAAACAGATCAAAAAGAGAGAAGGGTTTTCGTTGAGCTTGGAGGGCAACTAAGTCCTGGGGGACGCTCCCCCCCTCGTCTCCCCCCCTCCTCCCTCCCCTTTACATCTCCCGAGAAGCGGCACTCCAATTTTGTTCCCTTTTCCATATTGCCTTGAAGAATAACAAAAATAAGAAATTCATCAGCTGTGCATATCTGAGTCACTCTCACCACATCATCTTTGTTAAAGCTCACTACAAACACCCGTTTTGGATTGTCCTATATCCTTGTAGGGTATGAAAATAAAACGCGTATCAGTTTTCAAGGCGAATGTATAAATAGCCGTATCAAACGGAAGGACTCGGCACGAACAAAGCATTTAATAATCAAACAGGCGTCAGTGGGCGATAACGGGTACCCTATGGGCCATATCCGGGTATAGTTTAGGTATTAAAAACCGTGCATTAGTGGTTTTTCTTATTACAGAGTCCACCCGCAATGCATATTCAATTTTTCGAAAAGACTGCATATCAGTGCATGGAGATATATTGATTTTTATTGACAATTGCTTAGAGTTCTAGTCAGGGCTTCCGTGCGAATGCAAAATTATTTGCTCTCTTCTCAAACTTGTAATGTTGATGAATAAGACTGGAGGCGGAAGTTGTTCGGAAACCTTTGGCGGCAAGCACAAACACAAAAGTTTAGCTCAGAAATTAAATGTAACAACATTCTGATGTTGCATCTTCAATCGCCAACCAAGAATTCTCATTCAGTTACAGAGCAAAATTAAAATTCCTTTCTTCCTTGTAGAGGATGTTGGCTGGACGACCGTTGTTGAATTTTCCCGCGCTGCCTCTCTTGACTCTCATAGTAAAGATCCCTCTCTTAAAGATTGGCATTAAGTCGGCGGTTATGGATTGCAAATGCGGTGATTGAATTGGCAGGCCAAATATTTTTGTTTAATCGAGCTTCGTGATAGCCGAGCGGAGTCGTTGCGAAGCGAGGTAAAAGGCACGAGTCCTGACCTTACCCGGTCAGTTAAACTTACGTGGTCCTATTGTTATGAATCGTCATACTCTTACAATAAAAAAAGAGGTAGAAATATTGTTCATAATTCAATTTATATAGTGCGAAACGAGAGCCATTCATGCAATTGCTTTAATCCGGAAAATACCTTTTCAGAGGTACTCTGTGAAGTAGGTCTCGAGATTGAGATTGTTGTTTGCTCTCGCTGGTTATCTATCACATGACTCTCAATTAGGTCAGAACCTAGGCGCCACTAAAACCGCCACCGAATCGCAGCCTCTGGACGAATACTACCTTGTATTCTGCAAGAGGAACTTTCCGCCCAGGACGGAAGTGGTCAGTTGCTCATCCGGGTAAGAGCAAGGGCTCTCCTGCCCAAGCCCTTCCCGATCCCCGCCTTCCCCCCAAAAAAAGCTTTATGCAATTCGAGCCGTATCTATACGAAACTCACAATGGTATAAGCTTAACCCGCTACCGCCCAGCGATGCCGATCGGCAACAGAAACATTTATTTCAAAGGATCTTTTCAGTACAGTATTGTCACAATTTAAAAAAATATCACTCCTCTGGAAACCTGAAATTTAATTATTTAAGCATTTTCCAAAGCTTAAAATTGCGTAATTTAATGGGGAAAACTGTCAATTTCTATTAAGCTGAATTTCCTTCCAAATACTTTGGGATTTTGTGGGTTAATTAGACGTTCCCCTATCTCCCCTGACCGAAACAAACGTCATTGTACCCTAATAACCTGACCTTCCTTAAAACATCTAAACTTATTTTAATCCTATGGGACGCTACTTATGGTTGGCTCTAGGGGCCATAGCCGCATCGACGTAACAATGTGGGGTATTTTCTGCGCTGAATCCGTGTTCCATAATCTCAGCAGGAGACGTTGTGTAGCTGGTCTCAGGTGAAACACCAGGTTGGAGGGGGGGATCCAAATTCACGAGATGGAACCGTGTAACGCAGATTTATGAAGACGGATTATGCCTGTATCTTTGCCTACCGGAAAACAGTTTTGTTTTCCCCTGACGTATCTGTTTATTAAGGTTACCAGAGAGACAAGCCTTGCGGTAATAAAGACGACTAGTGACCTTAACCCATAACAGCCCAAAGTATTTGGAGTGAAATTTAGCTTAAGAGAAATTGGAAGGATTTTTTCATTAAAATACGC
>Ga0058701_10001842_pt1 | contig 15500 bp, 16 predicted proteins | sample AgamicOrMae_FD_97039 | JGI IMG/M metagenome (GOLD analysis project Ga0058701, IMG submission 97039) | Agave microbial communities from Guanajuato, Mexico - Or.Ma.e | ecosystem: Host-associated > Plants > Phyllosphere > Phylloplane/Leaf | place: Guanajuato, Mexico | collected 2012-06-04
AAAGGGAAAGGGGATGTATAGGGATTTGTTGTTTAAAAGGGAAAGGGCAATAGAGGGGGGGGGGCGGTGTTTGCATCACTAATTGTTTGTTTTTTGGAAGGGGGGGGGGTTATTACGTTCATCACGACTCCGAAAGCTGGCGTTTGATATAGATTGTAGAGCCTCAAAACATTACATGAACAGTAAATGCGAGGAATAGACGATTACAGAAATAAATTTTCTTATTAAACTCAAATTACCTATACCAACTGAGCGCTTGAAGAAAAATAAAGAAATGCGACCGAAAGAAAGGAGGAACCTTATGGTTGCCTGTCACTAAAAAAATAACAGCGAATCTGGTGCACACTCGAAAAGGAAAAGAAAAAGTGCTCATTTTTCACTAACTTTGACCGTGAAGTTTTCGTAAAATGTTTCTTTTTACATATCTGCGAAATGGCTCCTATTTTGTGAGTTGTTGGTTTTATCGAAAAGAAAGAGTCTGTTTGAAAGCACATTGAAAGTCCTACAACTTCGATTACTATACAATTTTCCATTCTTCGGTTTTCGAATCATTTGGAAAAGATAGTTTTTGTTCCCTGCAAAGTGTAATTTTCAGTAGTGATCGACCGAATATATTAAAAACCAATTTCACTTAACTTTGGTGATTTCAAATTTTCGATTTCTTAAATTATTCTGGGATAATCTGGAAAAAGAAGGATCTTGCGCTCCCTAAGTCACATTTCCTTGTAAAACGAGCATTGCACGAATTAATTATCGAAACTCACCGCTACTTGATGGGAAGCAACATCGAGCACATTATGTGGATATGTTATTGCTTCCCACATATTCTCGGTATCTTGGAACTGTTTTCAAAGTAATAATAGCAAGGAAAAAGAGAAGAAAGACTGGAGCGCACCAGTACCTCTACGTTTCCTTGAGGTTTGGTCAGGGTTCGGTCCATTAGAGACCAGGTTTATTTATGATTGTCCTGAAATTCGTGTTTTAGTCGAGGGGTAGTAACTCGCCGAATATGTGATCACTCTATTACGTATCTTGGATATTACGTTGTTATTACGAGACTATGGTGCAGTTTATACGTGCTCTGGCCTTGTCCTGTTTAAGATAAATACACACGGTTTATAAACGAGTTCATATTTTATGGAATCATGATGAAGCCCTAGATTCAATAAAAAGGCAGCACTTCAACGTATTAACCTCAAGAAAAATCTCTGTACGAGTTCATTTAACACAATAAATCGTAAGGATTACTTGGCCCCTTAAAATAGGGGTTAATTCAATTGGCAGCCGCTGTGCAGTCGCCGCCTGACGTGTGATCGCCCGTAAGCAAAATTTTGGGTCAATTTTAATCCCCTTCCCCCCGAAGATTCAATTAAAAGTTCGCTTAACCATTATTTTTGGGAAGATTTCACCTCTAGGCTGGTTTTGCCCCATAAGACAGGGATCCCAGGCAACATATATATACATATATTAAGAATTAAAAAGTTGTGTTAAAAATTATAATGTCACGTTTCTTTCTACGTTCGACGTATATGTGTATGGGGTGTACGTATGAGTGCGCTCTACCTTTCGTATACCAAACCTAATGCCTATCCTTTCTACCAAGCATGGTCATTTGCTTCGTCTCTATGCCCTAGGTGACCAAAAGATAATTATATTGAGCGTTAAGACATTTTCCTTTACATCTTTAAAAGCATTTGACTTGGAGTACAAACGCCTATTTGTTAGACCTTTAAAGGTTTTTGAGTATGACTTTGACTATAACGGTTATTATGCTAATATTACGCGACTATTACGTAATTATCACTCACAGAGTGTACACACGGGGATAGTAACGCGAGTTACTACCCCCTCGATTTGAGTGTTTCTTTACCCTCAAGAATATAACGGTCGACACAAGCAATCATTATTTTGCTATTATGTCATAAAATGTTAAAGGAATCAAGAAATAGTTCAGAATCAAAACTTTGCAGCGCAAAATTTTTGTGATGAAGGATTATTTTCACTTCCCAGTGGCTGTAACCTTTCACGAAGTATGAGTTAATGAAAATGGAAGTTCTCCCCTAAAAGAGTTGAAGTCCTCCCCTAAAAATGACGATGCCGAAACCTAATTTTAGGTAAAATGAACAAATAAAGATCAATCAATTAATCAATCAATCAATGTACCGCTTTTCGGTACATGTTCATTCTTGACTAGGTAGCCGAGGGACGTCGATGGACGCCATGACCATTCTGCCTTGTGTCCTCATAAAGGTTAATATCTTCAGGAAGTTGCATTGTGATTGCTTTCATTTACGCCAGCGAATGTTCTCTATTAGGAGTCAACGTATAGATCAATGCAAATCATTCAGATCAACTTTGCAATGGTACCACTTATCCAAAATCAGTTTTTTCGACATTATTTCGGAAACCTTTACATATATGTAACCATGCTTTTAGTTGGAGTGTGCAGAATATAATTTCGGTTCGAATGGACCACTTTACGTTTGGTTTTAACTGTTACGAGAAATGAGCGGAAAAACATTGCCCACTTTAGGACGGCTTTCGACCGTCCGGAAACCGTTGGGCCGATCGACGCTGAAAACCAAAAAAGCCTCGAGTCTTGCCTTGGGTCCTCTAGAGGTCTTCACTGCGTCTCATAAAAATCGGTTGACATACGCAGTTATCGTTGATCGGAGAAAAATGGGATGCCCATCAAACAGACAGGCAGACACAAGGTTTTCTAAAAACCCTGTTTTCTCGACATTTTTGGGGGGCTCCTTAAACAGAATCAGGTCATATCTGAAACTCAATTTTTTTCCGATTACAATACTTTTATTGAGCAAAGTAGTGAAGCGATCGCCGCGCGCACTAATTATTTTCATTACTTTTCAGTCGGTTATTGTATTAAAAAATCCCCAAAACACGGTAAGAGGTCGGGAAAAATACGAATAATTTTGCTTCTTACTCATTTTTGACATCGCGATCAGTATTCCAAAAATGTATTCTTAAAATGTCTCACTTGAAGGATATGTACCGCTTTTCTTTCTGGGTTATCAGGTATTTGAATAAGATTCAAAAATGGACGGTTGATTTAGAAATCGACTGTATGTGCTGACTTGTGAAAAAATTGTCGTGAGCATTTTGACGTATTTGTAGACGTTTCTCACACGAAGTTCAGTCGTATTCCAAGTATTAATCCGAAGAAACATATTCAATTGTAAACTTCCACCCTAAACTCTTGAATTTGAATAATTCCTAGAATTTTGACTCTTGGTCGTTTTTGTAGCGAGTAATATTGTCTGTCATTGTAATAGTTAAAAATCTGATGAAGGTGCTTGTGTGGTGTTCCCAACTGACGGAAAAAAAACGTTGCAAGTATAATGGTTGTGTTCCAGGTATCGTTCTGGTGGCTATTAACCCTTACTCCGAGCTGCCAATTTATGGCGGTGACACGGTATGGGCGTACCGTGGGCAATCTATGGGTGATCTGGATCCCCATATTTTCGCAGTCGCAGAAGAAGCTTATACGAAATTGGAAAGGTGCGCGCCTACGTTAGTCAATTAATTTGTTAAATGAACGAACCCAGTTTTTTCGATCGCATAGCCTCAACTGAGAACGTTACCTTTATCGAGGTTATGTTTCTTAGAGATACGCAAATGTTTAAAAATTCTAAATGCCATGATTTAAGCATGGAAGGAAAAAAAAAGATTGGCCAAAGTTCAAAGGGAAGTCGGTAAGAATGGCGAAAAGTATTGATAACTGAAGTACAAGGGAGAGGAGTTATTAAATCCTGGGCTGGATCGCTAATTTAGCGTAAGCGGCGCTACGGTTGCTAACGCTAATGTAGCGTTAACGTTATCGCGGTAATGTTTCCTTGAGGCGTTAGCGTTAGCGCGCTTCGCTCATTGGACTTGTTAGCGATCGTAGCGCCGCTAATTTTTCAGCGCTGACGGTACCACTTAAAAATTTTCACCGAAGTTCTAACACACGCTCAAGACGTTTGTTCCTTATTGTAGAGTTGTTACTTTATTTTATACAATTATCAGTTCTATTTTGGTTAAAATAGTGGGGTAAAATTAAATTTCCTGTAAATATACGCACGGTACTTCGACAGTCGGAGGTCGGGGCAAAGCGACGGTACGAACTACCGTTCGTACGGATTGAAAGGCAAATATCTCAGAACATATTGTAAGGGTTTGCAACCCTTTAGTGAGGGCCATCCTGAAATATCGCCAAGTGGCGCCGCGAAACGGTAATATAGATCGCCATCTTTAGCTGGCTGTCTAAATAAACAGTGCTTCTAGGTCCCGTCCTAGTCGTTAATTGTATTACATAAAAATTATGAAACCCAGAAACACATTGGTGTAGACGTGGGATCGGTCTTCGTGCCGTAAAAAAAAAAGTAGAGTAAGTGGATTTTTTTCGTTTATTGGCTCAAACAGTGCAGCAGTGCAGGCGCCAGCGGTGGCCGCACGGCCGCCATTGTGAACCATTGTTGGTCGGCTCGTTTCCAAATCCTTTTACAAAAACGACATTGCGAAAGTGTTGTAGAACTTGTAAAAGTATTCTTCTTAAAGTGAGCAATGGATTGTGACCAGTACTATAGCAACACCAGGCTACGATGCCGCCGGTTAGGCGTGCGTCTCGACGGTCGCAGCGTCACGCCGCGCGTGCGCCAACTCCTCCGCTGCCATCGTCTCCCGTCACCCCCCCTCCCACCTCCGCCACTGGTGCCCCCATCCCCTGCCATGCAGCATCCGATGCCTCGCTCTACCGCCGATCCGCCGCCCACCAACATGGCCAACCCACCGTCGTCTCTCGAAGTTCGAATCGCGCGCCTCCAAGAAGAATTCGGGGTCTAGCATGAGTTGGTCCTGCTGCAGCTGCTACACCGTCCTTGTCCTCAGCACCCTTGATCACAGATAAGCGAGTCGCTCGTCTGTGGCCCAACCCCACAACTCCCTCCGCCGTCGCGACGCCATCTTTAATGACGGCCAATAGACCAGTTGATTCCGATTCCTCATACAACCGCACTCCGGCCAAAACGTCTAGGTGTGCCATCCGTGTACTGTGTACAATGGTAGTGTACACTGGAACGTTTTTCTCGTTCAGTTTGAGGACCTTGCTGACCTCTCGTGGACTCCCCAGGAGCGCTTGGTCAAGTTCACATCCTCCTAATGCGGTGAGGCGCTTAAAGAGTACCAATGCCTGCCACCAGCCACGAGACGCAACTTCGCTGCATGAACAGCCGCGCTCACCGAGCGCCTTGGCACCCAACCTCACAACAGGCTCACGGCACAGAGCGAACTAAAGGCCCGTCGCTAGAAACCCGAAGAGAGTATCGCCGACTTCGCCGAAGATGTCCGCCGTCTAGCCGTCGTAGCGTATGGAGACGACTCGTCGCTTGCTACTCCCGCGGCCGCGACGTCTTCGAGCGCGGCTTGAGGGGTGCGGAAGTCCGGTTCCATGTGGCCTTAAAAACACAATCAAACCTACAGACAGCTCTTCAAACAGCTGTTTAGGTCATTAACGCGCACGATGCAACATTCCCTCGTCGTACCCCCGTGTTGTCTTCACGAGCGCCCGTCACACTTTCGACGACATTCCCCTTCGAGCACCAATCGTAGAGACGGTTAGCCAAGCGGTTCGAGAGACGCTCCGAGACGCATTCGTAACCCCACAGCCCATCGGTCACGCGCCCATAAAAGCCGCACGCAGTTCTGAAACCGTGATTCCGGAAACTTCCTCTTACCACCAGATCGATGCGCAGTCTACCGCTCGACGTGAAAGCGGACCTTATCGACGAAACGACCGGGACGACCGCTCTTCGTGGACTCGGGACGCCTTACCCAAGCGCTGCTACAACTGCCAACGCATGGGACATTTTTCGAAGAAATGCCCGTTCCGCACCGCCCCCAACAAGAAGCTTGCTTTACCAGCACCGCCACCACGATCGGAACATGGTCAAAGGTCGTAGGATTGGCCGCCCATGCGACTGCTTCGAATCAGGCTCTCCTCGATACTATCCGCGTATATCTGGAAGATGTCCAGGATATTTTCACCAACAACTACCCTGTTACTGAACAGACAGCTTCGGTCGATGCCTCTCATTGGAGTTTAGTCTTACCTGCAAAAGTCTTTGGTCAAACTTGCCAGTGTGTTGTAGACACTGGATCGGCTCAGAGCATTCTCCATCCCAAGTTTGTCTCACAACTCTTGACCAAGAATCTATGGCGACTGCATTCAGCTGCTGGCGATGTCATCCCGATGTACGGTCCAGTTCAAGTTTGTTTCCAGTTTTTCATCTCTGCCCTCTCCTTCCCTGGTTTCGTTGCTGATATTGTTGATGACTATCTCCTTGGAATGGACTTCTTACAGCGATACCAAGCCAGTTTCAGCATTTCGTCCTCCTTAATTATCCTCACCGACAATGATGTAACTATTTCAACGATACCCTTTGAACCCTCAGTGCCTCAATATGAGCCATTTCCACTTCGCCTCACTCCCTTCATCACACTCCGGACATCCGCGCGAGTTGCAATTCCGAAGACCATCTCAACAGAAGGTGTTGTCGATGTTCCTTCTGACTGTCGATTTGGACGCTACGTTGAGACACCTCTTCGCACACACAGCCGCTTTTTGCTGAATGACATTCATGTAGAAGACTGGTCGTCTTTACGGCAACAGAAAGCTTTCAACCCGATGTCCCTGGCGAGCCTCACTCGTCAAAATCGGTGTCTTTCCAGCCATGCAGCTGTGGCCGAATGTCTGCTATTTCCAACAACCTTTGAAGTCTTGTCATATGTCTGTACAAGTCACTCCCACTAACAAGCCATTTCCTCGTGATCCAGATCTCCCGGAGCTTCTTAGACGTCTTCTCAGAGACCTGCAGGTAAATGACACATGTAACGACAAGAAGTCGGTAAACTCCTGAAGGAACTTCAGGATATCTTCTCTTGCAACGGAAAAATGGGGTGTACAGACCTCGTGCAGCACAAAATTGACACTTGTAACGCTGTTCCTATTAAACAAGCCCCAAGACGATTACCGATTTTCGCGATACCTCAGGTCGACAAATGCATGCGTGGGATGCTCGACATGAATGTCATCGAGGAGGGTTATGGTGAATGGTCGTCTCCAGTCGAGGTGAAGAAAAGGACGGTTCTACTCGGTTCTGTTTCGACTACAGAAAACTGAACGCTGTAACACGCAAAGATGCCTACCCTTTGCCAAACATGGCTGACACGTTTGTGAAGCTAGATGGGGCCACCTACTTCAGCTCTCTTGACCTCAAAGCCGGATACTGGCAGATTTCTATCCACCCCGATGACATGGGCAAGACCGCCTTCGTCGTCCCCGGATACGGGCTTCACCGCTTCAAAGTTTTCAGTTTTGGGTTATGCAATGCTCCAGCAACCTCTCAGCGCCTTATGGAGACAGTTCTTCCTTTAGACGAATGCCTTGTATGTTTGGACGACATGATAGTCCCTGGAAGAACATTTAATGATGCCTTCGATGGACTCAGACACGTTTTCCTAAACTACACCGTTTAAAGCTACACCCGAAAAAATGCTGTCTCTTTGCGAAACAACCTCGGTCACATTGTAAACCTAGAGCAGAGGGGGTCAATGCAGATCCAAAGAAGACAGAGGCCACTACAACGTGGCCCCGTCCTGTCAACTTCAAAGAAGTCCGCCAGTTTCTCGGTCAATGCCAGTATTATGCTCCGTTTGTCAAGAACTTCGCCCAGTTGTCAGCACCCTTGCACCGACTTCTGTCCATAAACAACCAGTTTTTCTGGACGGATCAGGAAGAAACCGCGTTCCGCACCCTCAAACAAAGACTCACAGCCACGCCTATCCTCGCCTTCCCGCGCGTCAACGTTCAGTTCTCCTCGCTATCAACGATGATGTTCTTACTAACGAAGGCATCTTCATATTTGATATGGATGCAAATCGCGACGCGATCGGAGCAGTTTTGAGTTAAGTGCAAGATGGCGTAGAACGAGTGATCGCATACTACAGTCATGTTCCCTCCAAAGAAAAGCAAAGGTATTGTACAACTCGACGAGAACTCTATGCAATCATCAACTCCTTAGAACAATTTAAATGTTACCTTCTCGGAAGAAAATTGTTAGTCTGATCCGATCATGCATCCCTAACGTGGTTACGCTCCTTTAAAGACCTGGACAGTCAGCTTGCCCGTTGGTTCGAACGCATCAAAAATTGGACGTTGACATCCGGTATCGATCAGGTCGCTGCCACCAAAACGCTGATTCTCTTTCAAGACGCTCTTGTGAGCCTGATTGCCAACACTGCAAAAGAGTAGAACATAAGTTCGCAGACCCCGAAATGAAGCTGGTAGTTTCGAGAATGGTCGCCGTCCCTGCGGAACCCTGGACCCACGTTTCCTCGGGAGAAAACAGCTGGAAGACCGTGATCTTGCCCCGAGTCTTTCTGCTCTGGACAAGGGCTCTCGACCACTCTCCCTTGATGTCGTCGGACGCAGTAAGAACTCAAAATACCTCCTCTTACAGTGGGACTCGTTGAAGCTTAAGGAAGGAGTTAAAGTAGTTATGCATCGCCGTTGGTTCGACCCTCGTGGACCACACATCCTCCAGCTTGTGCTTCCACAGGTCTCGTACCCACCTTTTTCAAATATGCGCATTATGCTATCCCTAATGCCCACTTTAGAGAAGAAACTAAGTGAACACTTTTACTGGCCAGACTATGTTCAAGATGTACGCGAATACAGCATTAATTGTCAACGGTGTTGACAGCGGGGAGGACAACCTTCAACTCGTGTGCCCCTCGCTGTCTATAACATTGGTGTCTCGTGGGAGAGAGTTTGAGTTGATGCAATTGGTCCCCTTCCGCTAACGCGACATGACAGGTACCGTTACGTAGTCGTTATTATTGACTGTTTTACTTGATGGGTCGAAGTGGAACCGCTGCGAGACGTCCGCGCCAAAACAGTGGCCAACGCTTTTGTCCGCCAAATAGTGTCAAGGTTTGGTATGCCCCTGGAGATTCACTCGGATGAAGCACGATACCTTCAGCTTCCTTTTCAGATCCGTATTGAAAGTCCTTGGTGTTCACAAGAATCGTACCGCACCTCTTCACCCGCAATCTAACGGTGCCGTCGAAAGAGTGAAACGAACGATTTGGGAGAATCTAACACTGCACCTTCGTAAGGAACGAGACGATTAGGACATACAGCTAGATTTGTTTTTCTGGCGTATAGATCTATGCCGCATGTCACTACAGGTCATTCACCGTCGCAACTGCTTACAGGGCGATCCTAAATCCTTCCTTAAGATCTTGACATGGGAGCCCTTCCATCCACTCTTCCACCTTCAGCTGTTCACGAGTATGCTGCGAAATGGAGACAGCTTCTGAGGACCGTCCACGAGATCGCCCGCAACTCAACTCATCTCTTCTATTATCAATGAACATCGATACGACCTTCGAGTTCAACCGTCCAAGAGGTCGTTGCCCTAAGCTGCAGACGAATTGGGAAGGTCCGTACGCCGTTGTTCGCTGCATCAACGACGCAGTCGTTCAAATTCACTCGTCGAAAGGAAAAGTTAAAACGGTACATGTAGACCTCCTCCGAAAATTTCCATCTTCTGACAACGCTACACCAAAACCAGTCTCAGAGCCTCAAAATCCGAATTCTTGTCAGATCGAACCTAAAAAGCGAAAGAGAATGTCCCGTTGAAAAAACAACAAAGAAAACTACTATCAAGCCCTTCTCCTGGAAGGGCTTAAAAACGCGAAGAAAATCTCATTTCTGCACAAACAACTGAAGCGATACCCATCCGTCCTGATTCACCGCGGCAGTTTCTCTTCCATTCAGCCCACAACCACGCGTACCGTTACTCTCCATGGCTTTGGCATTATCCTTTAATGCCTAGCCCAGGGTACGTACCCATTCCGAATAAGCACACTTTACAAAATCGAGCAGATACTGTGGGCTAGCCCCGTGCTTTCCAGATGGGCTGAAACTGGTGACGTCGTGGACCTGGCGAGCAGTCCCCTCCGGGCTGAGTGGCTTGCTCCGGCGAGAACCGCAACAAAATTCCCGTAACTAGATCGCGCAAAGTCATGTGGAGGTTTTTATTCCCCTTCAATTTCCGCAAAGGTTTGTTTCCCTACCACACTCAGTGACTTGGTATGCGTGCGTGCCCCTCTTCTTGTTTGGTTCGCACCTGTTACGACATGTAAGTAGGGCCCTACTTACATGGTTACGCGGTATCGTTTTCATTTATCACCTTGTGCGATGCTCCGTGTTCCGCACGCGCTTAGCAATTCTCAATTACAATTGTCAATAGTATTTTGTTCAAAATAGTAGGGTAATATTTAATTGAAAGGCAAATATCTCAGAATATATCTTCTAAATGAATACTAAGTCCCCGTTTTACTACTGATTTATGCAATGAACCTTCTCACAAACGTCTAATAAAACCTTGACAAAGCGTTTGCATTGTTACTTCTGCAAGATACGCTTTTTCTACGTTCGTTTACTGCATTTCCGAGGTTTAAGATTCAAAATTTTATGACAAAACTCCGGTTATGGCGGTGGCAGAAAATGATTTCCCTTTGTTTCGCTTTGATTTCCAGGGGGTTCCCGGAAAACTACGCTTGCTAATGCAACCGTATCATCGTAAAATCAAAAAAGGATTTTATCAATTTTTCAGACATACAAGGATTTTACGATGATCTGAATAACTTATCCAATTCCTCCTGCAAACGAAGCAGCAAAACAATAAACGAGGCAAAAGAGTTCAGTGCAAGACCTTCGCGGAATCGAACGCGCGGCCTCTTAAGGCGAGCACGCCCGTTGTTAGGCGACAGGCCGGGCACATAGAAAGCTTATTGCACTGTTAGTTGCTCCACATGAAGCTGCCGTTTCCAGCGCAATTGTTTAATATAATTGTACTAGAAACAAAGGCGTCTTAGGCAAAAAGCTCGCGCCCGTATGTGCTCATTTATGACGCTGACTCCGAATGTAACTTTTATTGAAGTCAAGGGCTGGTCTGTGCGACCTCCTTGTTAGTGAAGTTAGCTTAGAGTCAAGGACAAATATTGGTAAATGTGTATCCTTGTTGTTTTTAATTAACTTTCAAATTCGTTCGTTTATGTAATGACTTGCGATTTTTTTCTTTAACAAAATCATGTAGTATTCTGTTCAACAATATGATTCTCCCAAGCGGGTGAAAATCTCCGAGCGCCGAAGTTGTCAGTTGTCTTTGTGAAATTCAGCTTAGAATCAATGAAAAATGTTGGTAGTTGTCAGTTCCTTCCATTTTGTGTTTCTTGTCATTCTTGATATATCTACTACTTTACGTAACTTTGGTTTTCTTTTTTTTTTCCTTGATGATAAGTGCGTTGGAACCGTGAAAGCCTATGGCTTTATGTGTGTCTTTGGTGAATCAAAGAAGAAATACACATATCGATCAAAGAGCAGTTTTTGCTTACCACACGCTAAAAACTTTAGCAGTAAAAATTGCTGTGGGAGTGAAAATTCACTCCTGAATTGTGAAAAGTGAGTCACAATTCGTGCAGACTAGCTCACTTTTCACTAATTAGGAGTAAATTTTCATTCCTAAAGCAATTTTTACTGCTAATTTTTTCAGCGTGCAGTTAGTTTTAAAGGATTATTGACGTGGAGGAGCACGAATTTATTTATATATTAGAACTAGACATACCTGTATAAATTTATCAGTATATGGTATTGACTCGCCAAGGAATTAGAAAAAATGGGTCCGAAGACGGACTAATACTTCCATGTTCGTTTTGATACCCCTACCCTTTCTGTGGTATCGAGGTTCAAAAAGATTTTTTTCTCTTAATAATAAAGAAATAATGCCCCTACTGTGCTGTTCAGGGGACGCACTCGATTCCCAGTCAGAACAAACATTTTCAATGTATTTCGACCAAAGTCGAGACGTTTTTGAAAACCGTTCGTTAGCTTAAACCATTACCCTTACGTAAGTTTACTATACGCTAAAAGTATCACTAAGAGCCATTGTTTTGATTCTGTTATTTTAGTGCCACTCCTTGATTCATCAGTGTTTCTGTTCCTTTACTTATATCCGCGTTATGAGCTTTAAATATTTCAAATAAGTTATGATCGTTCAATTTTGTCAGCCCATGTCACCGAGAACATGACCCAAAGCAGTTGCAGACCGCCTTAGCAGCAACCCGCAATGATTAGCGCCGCCCGCGGCGTCTGCTTGGTTGATGTTTCTGCACAGTTTTGACGTCACAACAAGAAGTCATGGCGTAGTGCCTTGAAATAGAAACCAACGAAAAAGAGCCATTTTGAGGTTCATTTTCGAGCGATTGCGTGATCGTGTGGAAGTGCAGTTTTCAGAATTGTTTTTCATTTCACCGATAATTGGTCTTTGTGAAAATGCTTCTCATGAAAAACTGACGATAATTCCATTTGAAAGTCGTGAGTTTCTGCTACACCAAAAGGGTTTTGTTCGAGTTGTCTTTGTAACTATTTCTACGGACCATTTATTGACGTGCTTTTGTTGCAGTGCAGTTCTGTGGGTGTAATTCAGTTGTTTTGCTTTTCAGAGAGCAACGGGATCAGAGCATTATTGTCTCGGGAGAATCTGGCGCGGGCAAAACTGTGTCTGCGAAGTATGCGATGCGCTACTTTGCAACAGTGGGCGGATCCTCGACTGAGACCCAGGTGGAGAAGAAGGTGCTCGCCTCAAGTCCCATCATGGAGGCCATCGGGAACGCCAAAACGACAAGGAACGATAACAGCTCCCGCTTTGGGAAATACATAGAAATCCACTTTAACCAGAACTACCACATAGTAGGAGCGAGCATGAGAACCTATCTCCTGGAAAAGTCCAGGGTTGTTTTCCAGGCGCCAGAGGAGAGGAACTATCATATATTTTATCAGCTCTGCGCTTCAAGGGAACAATTTCCACACCTTAAACTGGGTGAGTTGCTTCACAGCCCACTTTTTGTGAGCCTTGAAAACTACATGTGGTGGAGAATCAGACCTTTAATGCCCTGGAAAGTTGCTTTAGCGTGCATTCGTTTTTTTTCTCCTTTTTTTTCTTCTTATTGCACTTCTACAAGACTGGTTTGCTGTGTATTCTGAGTTACATCGTAACTTGCCGTAAAAGAGAAAGTTTCTTTAGTGCTCACTATTTTGTACGCGATCATGACATTGAGGAAGGATCACACCCCGTATCCCCGGAAGGTGTATTTTTGTCCCTTCTCTCAGAGAGTATGGTTTCGTTTTCATGTAGGTGAACCTGATTCGTTCGCGTATCTAAATCAAGGCGGGTCTTCAACGATCGACGGTGTAAGTGATGTGAACTCCTTCCAAGAAATGTTTAACGCCCTGACTCTGCTCGGGTTCGGCACGAGGGAAATGAATGACATGTGGAAAATATTAGCAGCAATTTTGCATTTAGGAAATGTTCGCTTCAGCCCAGAAGCAGAGGGAAGCTCCGTCAAAGTAAGTGCTTGTAATCGCTTAAACGTTACCGTACTTGACTTAGAAAGGACGCTTTCAAAAGAGATTAGCCTTGAAGTGATCTGCTTTTCAAGGATATACCCTGGTGCCAAACTTACCTAATTTTCTAAAATTGTTTGCTAGTAATTAATAAACAAAAATATGAGTTAAAGATTAATCTTCGTTTAAATATTTTTGTTTTAAATCCACAAACTTATTCCTCATGAAAAGGGCTACTTATATGTTCTTTTAGCTGCTGTCTTGATTCACGTCCCTCTCAAAATTTGACATCCTTGGAGGTTTCTCCAAGCTAAAACTCTTACAAGGGAACCTTTCCAAGTTGATCAGCGAATTTTGACCTGAAACTGATAGGAATGTTAAGATCTTTTGATAACGAAACACCCCTGATAAGTTTTCGCAACCAGCTACTTTTGGGAAAAAAAAGGGCGTTAAAAGTGACGCGCCGGGCATGCAGCGCCTGGTGGCGTGCTTGACCCGAGCCGCTTGGACGGAGCGGCCCGTTCTGTTTCGCACAGCTATACTGTTGCCGTGCGTTTAATTACTTTTAACATTTTTGGGTGGCTTTTTTTTATTTTATGTACCAGTATTATTATTTCACGCTTCTTTTTTAATTGTTTGAACAAGTTCGAGTATTTGTATTTTTATGTACGAGTATCGTATTGTACTTGTTTTCTTGTTTGGTAAAGTTTTCTTTTGTGTAAGTCTTGCCTCACTAACAAACGTGTAAATTTTATTAATACGTCTTTTTACATTTTTGCGCACGATCCTGCTATCCGTATAACAGTTTTTTTTCTTTCTTTTGGGAGTGTCTATTGACCCGACTGCCCCATTTAGAATGTATTAATGTCCGTGCGTTCAAGTCTCCCTCCCTGTGAAAAAGCATTGGGTTCCGTGTGTTCAAGTCTCCATTAATGCATGTCGGGTCAGTAGCACCACCCCCTTTTTTTTTTCACTGTGAAGTTTTTAACACAGTCATATAAGATCCTTACCCGCCAGATGACAAAGACCAACCACCAAAGCGAACGCAAATATGTTCATAAACAAACAAGCACGTCATACCATCTAGCCGAGCACTGCATACAAACGTACGGTACGGCTAGAGTATTGCCGTGCGGAACGGACCGGGCCGCTCCAAGCGGCTCGGGTGGGGCCAGCCGCCGCGCCGGGCGCTGAGTGCCCATCGCGTCACTTATAACGCCCTTTTTTTGCCCAAAACTAGCGGGTTGTGAAAATCAGATTTATCAGGGGTATTTCGTTATCAAAAGATCTTTACATTGGTATGAGTTTCAGGTCGAAACTCACTGATCTACGTGGAAAGGCTCCCTTGTTAGCAGAAGATCAGTGCATTTTTGTTAGCACACCTAAAGATTTTAGAGACCTCGAAGCTTTGATTGAACGCTTTAAAATTTACATCGGTAATGTTACAAAACTAACAAAGAGTATGTCTACAAAGAGTCGCATTTTTGCATTCTTATGAAAATTTCTCTTCATTTCTTGACGACAAATGTTAAATAAACTGGGAAATGAAATTTCATGAAAGTTTGGATACCATCTGTGTGATAATTACCTACGGTGCGTTTATTTGAACGCTTTATGTCGATTTTGCAATGCACCACCGCGGTAAGGAGGCATATCCTTACCATAAACAATTTTAAATATACCGGTACGGTAGATCAGGAGACACCGCTGAAGTATTGTTGTTGTTGCTTTTTTTATTTAATGTAAAAAAAAGACTGTCAGGGAAAGCTTTTACGATTGGCTTAGAGCCCGTTAGGGGCACTAATTAAACCGTTCTGTCTTTCCAGTCTCGTGATCCTCACTTGCTGACTTTCTGTGATCTGTTATCCCTTGATGCGGAAGATATGCGGACGTGGCTGGTGCAGAGGCGCATCGTTAGCGTTCATGAAACTCTGAACAAACCTATGAATGTGAAAGAGGTGAGGAGGGCAAAGTTCTACTGAATGAACAAATTAGTTGCTGACAGAATGAGTGGGCTAGGTGACATGAAAAC
>Ga0058701_10001843_pt1 | contig 15500 bp, 12 predicted proteins | sample AgamicOrMae_FD_97039 | JGI IMG/M metagenome (GOLD analysis project Ga0058701, IMG submission 97039) | Agave microbial communities from Guanajuato, Mexico - Or.Ma.e | ecosystem: Host-associated > Plants > Phyllosphere > Phylloplane/Leaf | place: Guanajuato, Mexico | collected 2012-06-04
CCACTTGTACCGTACGTGTATCGAAGTAGGGCCAAGGTTCATGTCACCCAATCGACTCGGTCTTACGTTTCGTTGATCCTCATAACGATAAATGAAAGGGTAAATCTCTTAAGGCAGAAAATGCAAAATTTTGGAACCTAGTTGGTCCACTTTCTCGTTTGATTTCCGACCGAACAGTTAATTTACCATAGCACCACTGTTAACGCAATACCGCCCAGCGATGCCCTTCGGGAACAGAAAAAATTGGTTTTGGAGGATCTTTTCAGTTCGGTGTTGTCACATTTTAAAAAAAATATTACCCCTCTAGAAACCTGAAATTTAATAATAAAGGCATTTTTCAAAGCTTTGCCTACATAACGAAAAAAAAATCTTTCCAATTTCTCTTAAGCTAAATTTTACTCCAAATACTTTGGGCTGTTACGGGTAAATCGGACTCGTAGTCTAGTGGAGAGTGTAAAGCACGCCTTCACCTCCAGTGCAACGCACCTCCAGTGCAACGCACCTCCAGTGCGACGCATAGTGCAACGCATAGTGCAACGCATAGTGCAACGCACTGCGGAGCAGACTCCCAAGTCAGCCGATGAAGTCATAAGGAGTGGCGCCAACGGGGACGGGCCTCTTTACGAGGTGCTTTGAATTTTTCAAAGTGCCGCTCCGCTGGCGCTGGCTCACCCGTATATTCTCTTCGCTCCACAAATATGAAGCTAACACTTAACTGCATTCAGCTGAGACAGTGAGGAAGAATTCGTGAGTCTGTGGGCGAGGCAGGCGACGTGACAGCTGCTGCTCTCATGAAATTACCTTCAAAATGATCATCTCTTGGAGAGGCGATCGTTTAAAGCGGGAAAACGGCTACTCGTGTTTGAGGGGCAGGAGTCTCTTGAACACTCTGCATGGGAAACAGGGTGACCTTTGACCTTTGAGCTCGCGGTTGGTTTGGCGGTCACGTTTGCCTCCTCGAGGCGGAACAGCGCTTCAAGGGCTGCCGCCAGTTTTGGACCGAATATAAGGGTAGCTTTCCTCTGTGGGTCAAGTGCGGCGCGCGAACCATCTGACCTACTTGCCGACTGCTCCCTGTTGGCATCCTTTGGAAGACGAGTGCTGGTCACATTCTTTCTCCCTCTGCAGTGTTATATGGATTTATATGCGTGGAAGAAGGCGAGCAACGTGGGAGGAGGTATTCGACACAATCCGTGGATATTTACCGGTAGTTAATTACTTACTCTACGATACATGAGATTTCTACTAATGCAAGGTCTAGAATGGGGCTTCGCCTATCCCTCATTCTAGTGTGCGTTCTACAAGTAGAATAACGCTTTGTTAGGCCCGGCAACGGAGGAGACTAGCTTGGACACTGCATTAATTAATGGCAGATGGTTTGGTTGGATGTTGAATTTTGGCGTTGAGTTTATAGACAAAAGTGTTGCTTAATCCTATCGAAATTCACGTTTCTTCGCCCTAACGTCCGTACTTCAACCTAACCTATGTTTTGCACAAAAAAAAACATGTAATAAACCCTGATCCACCGTATCATTTCTTTTACTAATTTATTTAGAAATCCCGCTACTAAATGTTAACATAGACGTTTTGGTTAGTGATGAATAGAAGCAGTGAAATATCACTGATTATCCCGTAACCACCATGCCGCTTGAAATCTAGTGAAATTCGCACTAAACGGATGTCGTCTTCTCAAGAGAACGGCGATTATTGGTTTTCCAATGAAGTTTCTCTGTTTTTCAGTAAAATTTCACCGATATTCATTAAGATTTTACGGACTTTCCAGTGGCCTGGTGACCGCAGTATCAGTGAAATGTCATTGGTTATAGGTGTGTTAGCAAGCGTAGCCTCAAACCAACACTGTGTTCTCTTCTTAAATCTCTTAGTAGTTATCGTGCTCCAAATTCTTAATTATTGAACGTGCGGTTCGTGTTAGTTAAAGTACCCAGCTTAGGAGCGGGAAGCCTTTTGGAGGAAATGTTTCGGTAAGCGTTTTAGTGAGACATCCTACCGACACCATTTTGCCTCTGATCTTGCGCGCATCGTCAAGATGTCATTTCTAGTCGGGCTTAAGACGACAACGACTAAGTCCCTGCTCCTCGGCGACACCGACAATCGCCCCCCCCCACGTTCAATAAGAGTAGTGGAGACCTCAGCAGAATCGTGAAGAACGTTGTTATATCTGGAGCAATGTGATTGCCTTTCTAATCTCGAGGACGCGCTTAGGCCTTTATGGACAATCCCATTAATGTTTATCATTTGTTTCTGGACTGATTTCTATTTGAAGCGCCGTAATACTTAAAATTGTAGTGTTTTTACTTCTGCTTTACGTTTGGTTGATGGAGAGAGCATACATGTGTGCCTCTAATGTTAGGTTTGTTTCTGAAAATTTTCTCGTATAACACAAGGAAATATAGATAATCTCGTTTTTTATATCGGGCAGTTTTTTTAACAGTCTCTCCGTAATGGTTAATTTTCTTTTTTCTATGTGGGCGTGTTGGCATGAGTGCGTTGCGACAGCCAACCGATAACATTGATTTGAAACGGGCATAACCTGATAATACTGCCTCGATTTCTGTGGAAATATGACGTCGTATCAAGTTCGACTTGCCCGTTGTCAGGAGTAATTTTGAGAGAACGGAAGTCAATCATGGTTTGATAGGATACCGGTATCCTCCGAGTAAAAATTTCAATATCTGGATCAGTTGTCTTGTCCTTGTCTTTATTGTGAGATCTTCTGTAGCTGGTAGAGGCCTAAAGTTAACCTATAAGAAATATTTTTTGCTGCTGTTGGACCTCTGACATTGAAACAACATCTGACAGCAAACAAAATTAAAACACAAACAGGTAGGAAATGCAAATATTTAAGTTTTCCAGGGCGTCCAGCGATCAGGTAAAATCTCGGAAAAGTCAGGGAATTTTACGTTCTAGAAAATATCAGTGAAAGCTCGGGGAACTCGGCTTAAAAGCGTGAAATTTGTCTGAAAAGAAAAGGGTTTTAATATGTGTTCTGTTTGCCTAATATTAATCAACCGAAAGATTCTTTAAATCGCGCCATCACGGACGCCCGCCTATCTCCAGCACTCCAAGAATTGGTGCATCGGGTTAGAGCTAATATTGGCCAGTCGGCATGTGTGCTGCCGGCTGTGTTAAAAGTCGTTTTGTTTGTTCGTCAATTTTATTTTGCGTGTATTATCAAACATATGTAAGCGAGGCTAGCAATAGTAAGCAATAAAATTATGGTGTAAATATTGTCAAAATATTGTCAGATGTACCTACAGTATTGGTTTTTAGCTCTAATACAAACTCTATTAAATCAGCTGATTTAATTTTAGTTTATTAATTTAGTTAGATTTAATTATTTTCAGTTTTCCCAAGGGATAACTGAAAATCGGGGAGTTTGGTTCAGGTGATTCGCTGGACACCCTATTTTTTCTCTTGGCGCTGCATCAAAATGGCCTTTTATCCGACACAGGAATACCATGATGTGTACAACTTAGTAAGCAATTATGTATTTGTTAGTGAAAATGAATTACGGATGCGGCGAAATTTCGTTGTGTATATTCATTCGTATGTCCCAAGTGAGAGGTATGCTGCTTTGGCGACCATATATCTGCACCTCCAGCTGGGCGAATCGCTTCACTGTTAACGGAATGACACAGGGTTACTCTCCGCATTGCCTTGTTTATATCGTGCCTCCCCCTCCCCCAACACTCCCCCCCCAACATCTCCCCCCCCGCCGGGCGCGCGTCCCATCACATTGCGTCGCATGCCTCGCAGCTGTTTCGTCTTTGTGACGCCTGCCTGCCTGCCGGTATTCGACGGTTGATTTTTCGCAGGGAGGGTTGCCCGCCAGAAGTGGAGGAGGGTTCAGAGTGGGAGGGGAGGAGAGGGGAGGGGACGGAACCAAACCGCCGGAATGCTGGTCGTTCCCCTCATTACGGGCCTGTTTCGCCATAGTTATTTAGCCCCAGATTTATATGCGATATTTTCAGTATAGCTTCTCTCTATTTACTTGGCGAAGAACACACCACTCTAAATAAAAAAGGAAAAAGGGTTTATTTTTTATTCCTCTTGTTTTTGATCTTTTGACTCTGAAGGAAGTAGGACGATGGGGGTAGTTAACCTAAACGGTCGCTCGTCTCTGTTAACCCGTATAACAGCCCGAAGTGTTTAGGAGTAAAATTTAGCTTAAGAAAAATTAAAATATTTTTTCCATTAAAAGACGCAATTTAAAGCCTTGGAAAATACCTAAATATTTAAATTTTAGGTTTCCAGAGGGGTGATATTTTTTTAATTGTGACAATACTGAACTAAGAAGATCCTCTAGAATAAATCTTTCTGTTGCCGAACGGCATCGCTGGGCGGAAGTGGGTTAATGTTTATGAAGTTTTAAAGCTAGGATAGACTTATGAGGTACCTCTCTTAATTTCCTCGAGTATAATAAAGAGTAATGCCTGTTTTAGGTAGTCCTACCTATACCTGTTTCGCGTAAGGTAAAACGAGGGAAGAGCGTAATGGGGTGAATTTCAAACGTAAACCTAACCATCTAAATGAAAATGTCTCGTCGGAGCTGTCAATTGATACAGCTATTGATATCGCTGTCCCCATAAGTAACCAAATTATGCTTTTACCCAGTTTAATCTCATATCTCAGAAAAGATCACGGGAAAAAACGTTTTGTAATACTAACAAAATCATTTGTTGAAATAGGGATAACAAGAACATTTTGTTACAACAACAAAATGTTTCGTTCTGTCAACAAAACGTTAGGTTGCTGCAGCAAATTTTTTGGTTGCAGCAACAAAAAACAATCTGTTGTCCCTAATTTTGTTGCCGGAAAAAAAAACATTTTTTCCGTGACATGGGACTGCCTGAAACAGTGATTAGTTTGTATTATTTCTGCGATTTTCAATCTTAACTTACTGCAGGCAGAGCAGGAGCTCAAATTGCATCTTTCTTCTACTGTTGTACGGACAGTTTGTATTTGTAAACGTGAGTATCCCTCAAGGGGAGTCTCCCTTTTTGGGGGCATTTCGAGAGAAGGATGCAACTGTTGAAAGTTGCTGGAATGCTTGCGCCAGGTCCCCTCTTACAGTATTTTGGGTCCTTTTCACCAAATTTATGGAGTGTAAGATTTACGGTATGGTTTCAGCGGCCTCGTCTATTTTTGCTTGCTTAGGATTGTGCTCCATTTTGTTGACGTGTCGTCCTTATCCGGTACACTGGGCCCGCACAAAGAATGCCGTGACATCAAAAGTTGTTGCGCTGCGACAGATCTTCCCCACCAGTAATCACTGATAATTGCAGAGCCACATTTCCACAACCCGATCGACCTGAAACCCAGGCAATAAGCCACCTCATGACGCTGGAACAGAAAAACGGCGAATCGGACAGGAGAAAATGACATTGTTGCATCAACAAAACGTTTTGTTAATACAGCCTCAGCAAACCAGAATTGTATTGGTGACAATTTCCGTTGTTACATCAACAATGTGAATTGTTACCACAACAAAGACAGTTGTCTCCGTAAAAAGTGAAATTGTCACCACAACAAAGACAGTTGTCGCCGTAACAAGTGAAATTGTCACCACAACAATTCTGATTTGCTGAGGCTTTACTAACAACACGTTTTGTTAAGGCAACAAAGTGATGTTCTTCGTGAAAACACTCTGTTGCGGCCCGCATGTCTTTGAACAAAAGGTTAGGTTAATTTAGGTTTCACTGCCTTACTCTGACCCGCTTGGTAAAGAACAGTGAAACGCAATTTGTAGGAAATTCATTTTTTGTTATATGTTTAGATGACCGTCATTTTTGCGCGATTTTCTCGCGGAATCGACTCGCATAATCGATCATGAAGAATTCTTTGTGTTTTGGCTGGTCATGCGATTCAGTAAGCTCTCACGACGTGTTTATGCGTTTGACTCATTGAGATGAGTCATTTAAATGCGCAAGTAGATCTCCTGCGTGCAGGGCAGCCCGCCGCGGGGCGTCTTTGCACACCTACATTCCCGATCTCCCGCCGCCATCAACGACACTTTGATTAGTGTGTTTATTGATCAGTTTTCCGAACCCAACAACGGGGCTTTTTGGCGCGAGCGAGCACGGATCGACTGAGGATATCAGGGATTCTGCATCATGTATCTTGGTTGGTTGGACCACCGCGCGTGGGCTAAGTCCAGCCGGGCCGGAGCCGGGCCGGAGCCGGGCCGGAGCCGGGCCGGAGCCGGGCCGGAGCCTGTTGCAGCAGACGCACTGTAAGATGAAGGCTACTCAGCAAGAAACGAAAATGGAAAGGCAAACGTTGCATAAACGAGGTTTCCGTGCGGAGCATAGCATGTGCCTCGCTTCACACCAAGGTCAATGTTAGACTGATGTGTTCATCATACTAGCTCTGACGTTTTCAATGTTTATACTTTGTCCAGGCTAGTTTTCCTGCGCGTTTTTAATAAGGCCAAGCTCCAGTCTTAACCCTTAACAGGCCAAAGTATTCGGAGTGAAATTTAGCCTGAGAGAATTCCAAAGATTTTTGCCTTTAAACTACGTAATTTTAATTTTTTGAAAATGACTCAACTATTAAATTTCAGGTTTCCAGAGGGGTGATATTTATCACTAAAAATATCCTCCAAAATAAAATTTTCTGTTACCGTACGGCATCGTTGGGCGGTAGTGGATTAATTCTAAATACGAATCGTCTATCCTCAAACTCCCATTTAAAATACATTGGACATTCTTGAAATGCGTTTAAGTCTCTCCACATGGTCCGCCCCTGGACAGGCACCTCACCAAGTTAAACCCATCTAGGTCAACCTCCGCTCTCTTTAACCTATAACCTCTCGGGACCTAAATATTTGGCTTCAAAGTGGCCTAAACCTGTCTTTGTAGTGTTTTTGTCTTTTAATCCCGTAAGGCAATCTTTTAAAGGTAGCCCAGGGTAGGTTTAGTAATGTCTCGGTTGGATGTTCAATCTCCTTGTTGAAGTTGAAAACCGGCGTTGAAACTCAATCCAGGAGGAAATGCAGTCTTAATAAATGCAAGAAAAAGCATTAAAAAATAGAGGGATGCGATGTCACTTCCCCGCCCCGGCACGTTGGGACACATCACCCCGGCGGGCGCGCTTGCCGCTGAGGCTCGGCTCGGTTCGGCGCCACCGGCGCGCGCGGTGCGGCCTGCTGGATGGACGAATAGGAAAGTGAAAGGGGCCGCGGCGGTACGCCTCCGCTGGGCAAGTCCCTCTCCGCGATCAAGAAACAAGTTGCAACTAGCCTGACCTCGGCTCGCGTCGGCTGGCTTCGCGGCCAGCGCGGCCCGGCCCGCCCCGGCCCAAGCGCCAGCTGGATATTTTTCCAGCGGCCTATACCAAGTCATAGCCCATCCGGGGGGGGGGGGTGATCAACCGGCAGGCTGCGTAAATGTTAGGATTTTGGGGTGTGTTTTTAACCTTTATGAGCACTACTTGTAACAAATACGAGCTAACGCGAAATGACCGGTCAGTTAAGGTGCTTTGAGTCAATCTAACCATCCGGCTGCAAACCTTGATGCCGCCTACCTCTCGGCGGCAGTAACGGTTTAAAGACTTAAGTGATTTGCATGTTATCAAAGCAAGGCATCCTAACCTAACCAAAAGTGAAACAAAAAAAATTATTCAGGTTTCGCACCAATTCCGCTGCTAATTAATACTGTATAAGCTTCCGAATAAAAATAACTTAAAAAATGTGATTATTATTCGGTTCATGTTGGGCTATCTTTTAGTAAGTTCAAAACGACTTACTACCTGTAGAATATTTTTTATCACATTACCTACCGAATAGGCAGTAGTAGTAAAATTTTATACTGTTACAAATGAAGAGTTGTAAGATACCCAGCCTAACCTATGCGTTCGAGTGTCGCCGTTATATACACTCTGTAAATGTGAATGGAGTCATTTTTGATGTATTGGTAGGGCCGAAGTTGTGATACATTAAATAAACTGTCAACGCGCAACGCCAAAAACAACCATGTAAAATGGTACGAACAATCACCGAAAGGTCAAAAACACCCAATCGGTTTACCTCACGGAATAGGAGACTTCCTTGACTAATTGAATTAGTTTGGTTTGATTTTCAGTTGTTTTTTTTTACCGTTGTATTGGTTGTTTTTTGAATGCTCTTAGGTCGCGCAGCTGTGACTTCCGATAGGTCAAAATCGACTGATGCAAATGTAGAGTGAACTGTACCTCAAGAAATATCACGAAAGGTTGAAGCAGATAGGGTTGGTCATGATGATCGATAGCAAAAACAACGTGATACACTTGTTGAGTGTGCCTGTGGGGCTGTGGCCCTGCGGGCCTGCGGGCCTGTGGGCCTGTGGGCCTGTGGGCCTGCGGGCCTGCGGGCCTGTGGGCCTGTGGTCCGCGGGTCTGTGGGCCTGTGGGCCTGCGGAGCTGCGGGCCTATCGGCCTGTGGGGCTGTGGAACTGTGGACCTGTGGCCCCGTGGACCTGTGGGCCCGTGGGCCTGCGGGCCTGTGGGCCTGGCATTGTTGAGGAGCGCGATGCTCTTGTCCTTGGCGGCGTCTGGCAGCTCTGCACTTCGGGTCCTTGGACTCGACTGGACTGGATAGGTGCAATAAACAAAAAACTCTGCAAGTAAAATATACGTTTGGCGAGGACGTCTGATGAAATAATATCAGACAAGGATCACTGTGAGTGGGAGTGGTACCTGTTGATGTGAGGAGGGGTCACCTTCGCGCGATGACAGGACACACTGCAAAAAATGAAGGTAGCTCTGGTTTTAACTCTGCCTAAGTTACGTTCCAGGAAGCTTACATAGGTTAGCTTACTTAGGTTTTCGGGTTTGCTCGTGACTGTGGAGTGTAACCTCTCTACAGTGGACGGGCATGGCACCAAGTGCCTACGCCGTCAAGTGCCAAGAAATACGTGTACTAACATACATGCAGGTGACAACTGAAGTGTGCGTTTGGGGGTAAGGTGACCTACCACAGGATTGTACTGTACCTCGTTACCTCTGGTCCTCATGAGGCTATTGCTAAAGAAAGAGCTAAACCCGTATATTGAAGAAAAAAAAAACTGGGAATATTTTAATGATAACCTTTTCTTTTAAATGCGAATAATGTTGATGGGCAATGATAAATGGGTGTTCGCTGTGTTCACTCTCTATCCGGATTGGGTACCTTGAAATAAGACCTAAGCACGCAGCATCCCGCAAAAATTCGATTCCGAAGGCATGAATCATGCGTAATGAGGCGAAATTTTGGCATTGGACTGGCCACAGCTGGTGCCGGCTCATGTCAGTGTGGCCGGCACGCTGTCAGGGTGCCATCGGCGTTGCCGCCGGCGCGGCGGTTTTAATGCCATCGCAGCTCCTTACAAGTCGCGGAGAGGATCCTTGCCAAGATGGCGCGGCGCCCGCCGAGGGGCCACGGAAACGCCCGACGATCAGGAATCCCATTGTGCGCTCCAACAGGTCTAGAATTGTAATCTTAAACTTGTTTTCTGTTGCAGGTATGTCCTATGAATTTCTTATAACGGTTGCCTCATGGTGAGTAACCTTCGACGCTTGGAGATGTGATAGGAATGTTTGGTTGGGGCAAAAGGTCGCATAGGAATTGCGTCAGGATGGGACCAAGAAGGCCGTTGGGCGGGACGGGAGACGCTCAATCGAAGGTGTGATTTTCTATCTCTCGTGGTCCGGTCCGTCATTCATCAGCGAAAGGAGCGATATCGCAGCAAGGCACAAAGCACTCAAGTTGAGCTAACATGGTTGCCAGGCTCAGTCTCAGCGGCAGCAAGCAGCCTGCGGGTAGGTGGCGGTGATTCTGCCCCGCTCCGCCACAGCGATCGTGAAGCGGGGCTCCAAAGCAACCTAGGTGAACTTGTTAGCGATTAGGTTTCGTTCTGTGCGATGCACCGTTCGTCGCTCCACGTGGCTCCACCGAAAGGTACAAACAAGTCGGATAGAAAATGAAAACGTTGCTAATCTGTTTTGTGAATCATGGCTTTTGACTGAGTACATTTTGTGGGACGTTCGGATTTGGAAGTAAATATTATGTCCGAGTGTGTTAGTTGGTGACTTAGTGTTAGCGTGTTGGGGCCCAGCCCAGAAAAAGAGGTTAGCTATTTCTGCCAAGAACTTTTCTGTACGCAGGTATCTCTGTCATCGACAATTCATTTAAAAGACGGCAAAAATAGTTACTATTTCTTTCAACGGTAAGATGATATTCTTATTGCATGAATCATGAAAATGTATAAAAAAGGAAAATAATCCGTGTGTGATATGGCAAAGTGTTAAAAACTGTAGTTTTCTTCCTTTCTTCCAAACGAGATGTCATTGTCGGTAAACGAAACGGAGGGCATTCGATAGCGCCGAAAACCACAAGCGCCAACGCCGCAAGCGCCAATCCGTAACTGCCAAACAAGAAAAGTGGTAAACGCCAAAGTTCGTATAGGTTAGGTTAAGTTAGGTTAGGTTAAGTTAGGTTTGGTAAGGTTAGTGTTGCGGTTAAGACCTTTGGCGTTTGGCGTTTTTCGGATTGGCGCTTGCGGCGTTGGCGCTTGTGCTTTTTGGCGCTTATGACAGCTACCCAACGAAACTTTTTATCGGGGATCGTTTACGATCTTCCCGTCTTCAGCCACGTTAATATTTTGCCCGTGTTCTCTTCAGTCTGCTAAGTTACGAGATTGAATCAAATTCATCAATGCTTTGTTAAGTTAGAAAAAGAAACAATAGAAAGCCTGTTTAAAGAAATCAATGAAAATACAGATATAGAACTACGATATTTGTAATAAAAAAAAATAGCTAAGCCACGTAGAGCATCAATCTGACCAAAGGTTCATGTCAACCATCTATTCCAAAAATCATGACTTGGTTGGGATGGAGTGTTGACGATGTACCTATTCGTAGTACGACGCGTTCGGTCCTCGTGTAAAAGTAAGTTTGGAAACTTATTGCATTTTCGCTTTCGCTTTGCTAGGGCCGTCACGTTGTTGTAGACGTCGTTTTATCATCGTAAGTAAAAAAGAAACGGTTCAACTGGGCGGAACGAAAGTGGTGGAATATCAAGTTTTTGGGTAGCTGTCATAAGCGCCAAAAACCACAAGCGCCAACGCCGCAAGCGCCAACGCCGCAAGCGCCAATCCGTAATCGCCAAACGAGAAAAGTCGCAAACGCCAAAGGTCTTAACCGCAATACTTACCTAACCTAGCCTAACTTAACCTAACCTAACTTCACCTAACCTAACCTAACTTCACCTAACCTAACCTAACTTCACCTAACCTAACTTAACCTAACTTAGCCTAACCTAACTTAGCCTAACCTAACTTGACCTAACCTGTACGAACTTTGGCGTTTGCAACTTTTCTTGTTTGGCGGTTACGGACTGGCGCTTGCGGCGTTGGCGCTTATGGTTTTTGGCGCTATCGAATGCCCCACAAGTTTTTAAGTACGAATCCGGCGCAACAGGCGTCGAAGTCTCCATCGAATGAGTGTCCTTCTGGAAGGAGTCGATCGGATCTTCGCTTATCGATCCCGGAACTCCGAGCTCGATAATCGTCTCACCTCGATAATCGACTCACCTCTTGAGTCATCTGTAATTCTCGGCATGTCGGCACGCCACGCCGCATTCCGCCACGGCACGCCTTTGTGACAGCACGCCTGGCCTGCGTAGTACTTCAACTGTGAATGTAAAGGTTATATTTTCCACCTCTTACCGTATGCCGAGCCGTTCTGAGCGAGAGCAGAGCGACACTCATGTCTCTTAACCCGACCTTACTTTGCTTGACCTAACCTATCTGAAGGTGAGCTAACTTAAGGTGACCTAACCTAACTTGACTTACCTTATAAGGGTGTCCAAGCGTGATTACGTCCTTCTTCGGATGGCAATGATGGTTGATGGCCGCGTGCCGCTGGGAAGGAGGCGACATCGGATCTAGCAAGCCAAGCTGGCAAGCCAAGCTTGGCTTGTGAAACAAGGCACACCGCACGTAACCTTTCTTGTTTTGTAAACCCTCTTTCGGGGCACGCAAAAATCGATTTCTGGGTACAAAACTAAAATATTCTCAAGATTAAATCATGAATAACCATATTAGTAGGAAGCTCCTACCGAGATGGTTCAAGCGCTAGGTCTTCGTACGCTCCTGAGAAAAGAAAAAAAAAAGAACGTACTCGAAGTCCGTTACCATCCTTGTTACACTTTCATACTTAAAACAGAGCGTTAACTTTTCTAACTGTGCAGGTTAATGTAACTTGGCCGCTAACCTCATCTACACGATTGAATGTAAGTCGTCGTATGTGATAAAAGGTCGAATCAGGGTGGAACACAAAGGATGGAAAACTCCGGCTTAAAACGACGTAATTTTAACTCATCGCTACGGTTAACTCAATCAAAACTATCCTTAACTAAGTTTCCAACAAACCTAACCTGAACAGCGTTCGATTTTTTATTCACTCCCTCGGTTAAAGGAGATTCGGGAATCGGTTTATTTGTAGCCCAGAAAGGTTGATCATAAGTGTCCAAAACCAAGATTAACTTAAGCCAGGTTCGATTAGTAAGGCCATATGTCATATGCTCAGAGCATGCCTATGTCTAAGCTGTTGAAATAGCAAATACAATATGCATTGACAGTAACTGCCAGTACCATTTATCCCTTGTTACACCGTAGCAAATACTCCTAAAACAGCTACAAACCTTTTTTTCTGTGAAATGTGCTGAATAAGAAAAAATGACTTCCAAAAGGGACGCAGTTGTTCGGCTTTGTGAAAAGCACTGTGAAATTCACTCGTATTTATGTGTTTGACATCGTGTTCATGTCACAGTCGAACTTTTATGTTTGCTTCAAATCCGCGTGCTTAATGCTTTGGTCCCAACTCGTAATTCATTCCAACGATTTCTCACTTTTTTTTTTCTTCAATGTTGCTTGTCTGGGCGGCTGTTAGAACCGCCGCCGATGCGGTCGTCGGCGCGGTGGTCGGTGCCTGGAGCGTACCACATGATGCGGAAAAATGGAAATTCTGTGTGAGCGGAAACGAGTGAGATAGCAATGTCATTGCTTCCTTTTCTTGAGAGTTTTACATTTTCCACTAAAGGGACCACTCATATTTCTTTATTTGACGGTACGTCTTTTCCCTCGCCTACTGTGCGTAAGTTGTAGGTACCGACATAACCTCATCACCTACAGAAGCAAAGTCAGTGCGAATATTTACCTAAGCATACTGTGAAGAACGGACGACGGAATCAGTGCCAGTGTTGGTTCTCTTCATTTATTGATGCTTATATGGAATGTAACGAAAGGCCCAACTGACCGACCAGTAACTCCAAGTCCAAGCCCCTTTGAATCGCCAATTCGGAAACGTATACAGTGGGTCACAAAAGTCATGACCCCTGCTTCCATGAGAAATACATTAAATCAGGGGTCATGACGTTTGTGGCCCATTTTACAGGAGGAAGTGTACAGCTTTGTTTGCCAAGGGAAGAACCTCCAGCTCTTAAATAAATTATTCAGTGTTAAGTATAGTCTTAATGGCAGCTGTTCTTGAATGGTTCAGATCTCCATCTTAATTTGTTTTCTTTTTTTTTAATCCTATTATTGCCCTAAAGTCCTTCAAAAAACTGATTTTATAAATAAATACCTTAAATTTTTGTGGCGGAAAATGGTAAACGGGGAATACTTAGCCCAAGGGGTAACAACTCTTGATATCCGGCTAATATCCAGTTGATATGCTTGATATCCGCCTGTCGGATTCGGTCGACAAATGGCTGTATTTTTCGATTTTTACTCTCTGACGATTGTCCACTGATCTCAGACTACTGTTTTGGTATATCGAGCGAATATTTTTTAATGTCCTGCCGAATTCCGTCAGATATTAAACTGAGCATTGGTCAATTTTCTCTTGATATCCGTTTATTATACTTCTGATATCCGGCTGATATCCCTGATATCCGGTGTACAGATTTCCAGCAAGATGTTACCCCTTGACTTAGCCTAACTAAAATCGCATAAAAGTAATATCGGATTGTCTGGTCTCAATAATAAAAAGCCATGCAGTCACGATGTAACGAATCTCGATAGTATGTAATAATAATTTACCTCCGATCCCGGTGCGGTGAAGTTCCAAGGAGCTATTAGTATTCTCAATGTAGGTAAGTCTCGATAGTGCGTACTTTTCGCTTGGCCCTTAGGATTACCTACAAAAATGGGAATACTAATTTAAGAATCATATATGTTGCGTGATTGTCATCTCTTGACACTTCAGCATACATGTTCAGGGCAGGTGAAGTCTGAGATAATAGCTTTAACTAGGCACTTAACAATCATACCCTTTTTTGCGTTCTTCGGGAAATAGTCTACTTTGAAATCCCCAAAATATGCCAAGGCTATATGATTCTGCTCTTTACTACACGGCATGGTGGCAGTTCAGTTCTGAAACGAAAGGAGGATTTCAGTTCGTGCCCGGACTTCTCTTTCCTCCATCGTATTTAAGCGATTAACAAGAAGGATTGTACTAAATCAAGCAAGAGACATGGAAGAAAGTATGATGGCAAGGAAAGCAGCTAGCTTTTATTTTTGAGTGCCTAAATTTCTTGACAAGTTGACTCGTCACCTTCCATTTTAGCCTGTCTCCCCCTCTCAACACTAATTACCTCGTGGCACGAATCCTCAACGGTGTCTCTATGTCTACTTACACCGTAAGCATGAAGTGTCTACAACCCCCTCCCCACTTTTTTTTTGTTCCTTTACATTCTACTGTGACCTTTTGACCCCATTTTGTTTCTCTCATTAGGCCAACATCTCTCGTAATGCTAGAACTTCTTTCTTTGCCGGCATTCTGTGGTTCCTATCTTTTTAAAACTATACCAAGACTGTAAAATTTACGTTTAAAGCTTGTGTTATCCACAGCTTGAGTGATGGGTTTCATCTGTACCATCCGTCTAATTAAAAATCGATCAAGTGAAAGGGTATGTTTGATAAAGCGATCAACTGCATTGTAGAAGAATGGCAGTTGATCGCTTTTTCAGATCTCCCCTTTCACTTGATCGATTTTTGAAACACGTCCTTCCGCCTTATCGTCTTTCTTTGGAGGGATCGAATAAGCGGAGCGGAGCGATAGAGGAGCGAAGCACGAGGCTCCTTATAGGAATGACATCACCACAGCCCTTGTTCCTTGGTTGTCCAGAAGATTGAATAAAACGGTTAATGTGTCCTCTAAATTGCGGTTTCCAAGTATTTTTAATCTTAATCTTAACCAATTCTCAGACATTTTGCAAAAAAAAAAAAAATAACCAATTAAGATTTGAAACTATCAAAGTTTTACCTAACGATTTTGAAAAGGTTTTTTGATATAAAACAATGTTTGCAATGGAAAGGCATTTTTGTGCTAATGAACCATAGAGGCATGAAGTGTAGCCTGCGTCTGAGTAGGTGTTGATTGAAACGGGTAGCTGTCATCAGCGCCAAGAACCACAAGCGCCAACGCCGCAAGCGCCAATCCGTAACCGCCAAACGAGAAAA
>Ga0058701_10001844_pt1 | contig 15500 bp, 3 predicted proteins | sample AgamicOrMae_FD_97039 | JGI IMG/M metagenome (GOLD analysis project Ga0058701, IMG submission 97039) | Agave microbial communities from Guanajuato, Mexico - Or.Ma.e | ecosystem: Host-associated > Plants > Phyllosphere > Phylloplane/Leaf | place: Guanajuato, Mexico | collected 2012-06-04
CAGCTGACGGTAGCTACACGCCCGGATTGGTTGCTTGCGGTCACGTGACTACAGTCGCAGCCAGAAAAAGTAGAACCTTCAGAGGCATCTTGGTGGTCTATTGGATTTTGTCTGATTAGATGTCTACGCTTTCACTTCTAACATTTTTCCTCCGAGACTTAAATGTGCTTGCGAACGATAAAGAAAGCTTTCCTGATGGAGACGCTCTTCGGGTACTCAGTTCGACTTGCAAGTACACTACTTTATGGAGGAATTTCGTAGACTTGCAAAGAAACTAATTGAACGAGCCCTCTCAACAACATCAAGCACAAATTAAGTTTCTTGGATCGCGCTTTCCATGAGAAGCGCCTGTGTAACTTGAGCTCCTGAAGCCGTGCTTCCTTGTGGAGAATTTCGCAACCTTTGATGAACGTCCTAGAAACCAACCGCGTCAGATAACTAAAGAGACAGGCTTTGTTTAGTTGCAAAATGAAAAATCGTTAAAGATTAAGATTATGTGGTGCATTACATGTTTAGGCTTCTACGTCTACCCAATTATTTGATAGACCATAGATCTGTTTTTTTTTTTATTTTGTAGGTTTTTTTCTTAGGCCTATTACCGATTGACAAACTCGTTTTCGTTCGAAAGACGTGGCTTTATTGCTATAAAATCTTATTAGGAGAATGCAGTTGAGATGCATTTTAAATGCCAAAAAAACACGGTTGGTTTGTAGAAAAATGCTTTATTCGGGTCTTTAGGGAGATGCATACAATCTGATGAAAGGTTTTCCTGTGGTTCACCTATTTCCGCAGTGATGGCAATTATATTTCAACTCAATCCAAAGACAAAATATGCTTAGATAGCTTTTGTTCTACTGTACATTAATTTGTTTTGCTTTTTATCTTGTACATATAGTTTGCATAATTTATTAATTTTTGTTGAAACTTTTATGTAGAGATAAGCATTTTCTTTGGACAAGATTTCAAAGAAAATAATTATACTTAAGTTACTGCCATAAAGAGAGAAGCAGCCAAACAGTTTCCTTGCAAAAGTATTATTTGCATGACTAGGAAATTTGAGTGCACGTAGCTCTGCCTACGAGTATAGCCGTTTTACCTGGTTCCTCAGAAGAGCACTAATAAACGCCTGTCTAGTTCAGTCCTGAACAATCCATGACGGCGTGAGAAATCTCTACTAGGTACCATTACGAATTTCTAAAGGCGTTTGTTTTGGGCTGGGTAGTTCCTACCGGACATGTTTTAGTACCTACTCTTTGATTTAAAAAGTTGTGGCTGATTCAGCATTTCTGTTATGCGTACCATACAAGCACGGGTTTTGCTCTTTACCCACTATACTCTTGCTTGGGAATGTCAACTGGACGAAGTTTTCTTTTATGTTTTTGTGTGGTGTGTGTGAACTATTTAAAACCAAGATTTGTGTGTGCGTGTGTCGGGTAACTCACCATCAATGTTGGGCCGTATCCAAAAACCTGCAACTTTCATTTTTTAACTCTTAATTTTAGACAGAAGTAAAGTAAGACTTTTTGATCCGCATTTTGATACTAGCATTTATATCGAAGGCCTCAATGCCTGTGAAATGTAATGTCCTTCAAAGATTATACCTCTTGCCCTCTTTTAATAGATCTTAGGGGAAAGTTTTGACAATAAGACTGCTGCCATCTTTTTCCCAGTTTACGAAGTCATGTCTTTCATGCTGACGGAATGTTTATTCCGTTGAAGCATATCGCAAGGTCTTGAGGATCCATGAAAAAAGCAAGCATGACTTTCTTATTTTAAAATATGCATTTAAAAGTTTTAGGAAATCATTCACATTTAAGTAAACTTAGTATATAAAGACTTAACGCTTACATAAAAAGTTGAAGGAACAAATTATGTTGCTTGCTAACACACTGCCAGAGTGTTGAAGAGGGTAAAGCGGACTTTCATGTTCACATTACCACCTTCTCTAGATCTTCAATTCTATTTAGCATATTAATGTCATGTATGACGTGCAGTCGGATGATATTGCATTTCGTTGCAAGCGCTTAAAAAAAAAGTAACTTGATACTGAGCCCAACACAACTCACAATCACATTAATACCAACCCTCTCATTCCGAGTGACTGTTGTCTTGTCCGATGATGTTCTCGACATTGTTGAATGTCTGTCAGTGTATCTTGTGCGAGCGCACTTTGATGTGCCTTCTGTTTCCGTCGTATTTATCAACCGTCAATGATCTCAGTCGAATGTTTTTGCTGTGCAAGTCTTCCATATTTTGTATCGCGTCCGTATCACGTTCGTATCACGGGACGTTGGAGGAAACGCCTAATTAGGGGGATCTCGCATCCGGTTTCAGTCTAGTAGGCATAGCCTGTGATAAAGTCTCAGCGAGTCCCTTGGACTGACAAGTGGCCGATAGTTTCAATCGACATCGCCCCGAGATCCGAGCAGGGTCATATCATGTATGTAATTTCCTTACTGTGTAAGTGGCTTTATAAAACCTGATTTTTAATTGTACAGTAGTTTTGTGTCGTGTTATTTATATGTACAAAGTATATAAAATATGTCTCAAAAAGCCTGTTTGGCGGGAGACAAGAAAGAAGTAAACTTTTAAGTACGGGTGGGCGGAAACAATGGTGCGATTCTGAATCATATTGTGATTTTCCCAGCTTAATCTTTGGTGCGTTAAGGGGATGACAGAGGAGTCTACTTTCTGTTGCGTATTGGGACATAGCTAGAGTTGCATTGTAAACGTTTGACGACTAAGAAACATCCCCTGGAGATACCAAATTTTCGGTTGGGATCTTCCATCAAGCTCCTGCCCTGCGATTGTGCACAATATTTAGTTTTCGAGCTAGACGTTTTGTGTCCGGTCATTTAGCAAATTTAACAAATGCATTCTAACACGGACTCTATTGATTCATTTATTTATTTTTATTCAATTTCAGCACTGCAACCCTAAAATTACCCACTGAATTAGGTGTGCCGTTAAAAAGTCTGTGTTTAATTTAAGTAGAGAAAAATAGCAGAATTTTGTGCCGATGCACGTTGTTTGGAAGAGTTGTGGTGCAACGTAGTGCATTAATTCGTATCCTTAATTTTTAAACTAATATACCATGAATATGAGAAAGTTATAGAGCATGTCTTAAAAAGTTTTTATTATTTTATTTTATTTTTCCTTTAAAAAATAAACAGGTATATGCAAGATTGAGGAAAGGTACTTTTGATTCAGAGTCGAGTTTTTGTTTCCACCAAACCTGGTATAAAGAAGTGGTTGAACAGAAATATTAAAATGGACTTTTTCCTATTGTAAAGTGACGTAATACAATAATAATTGTAACATTATACATATTATATTATGTTATGTGTATATATTAAATTATAACAAAAAGCAAAAAAGAAGAGTAATTTAACAACAAAGTTTCAGAAACGACAATGTAATATTAACGTGTGTAGACATCATCACACAATAAAGTGATACAATACAGAACTGAGTTTGTTCCCTGTTCTTATCAATTTAGTGACAGATTCTTTGGTTAATAGTTTGAGGATATATCAAGTTTCATACAAATTAGAAGTGAAGGGTGGGAGCTTAAATTTATAGCTGCCTTTCCTTGGAAGGGGGATTTATATTTCAACGCAACGGCCAAACGCGCCCACGGCACTCGCACCCAGTGAAATAGGCCCTAACGGCATACGGAACGCTTACGGAATACTTTCGACCTAAATTTCGTCTTTTTGGTGGCAGTTTTATTTTATGTTAACTATACAACAATTTGACACTTTCCAGCGAAGACAATCTAAAACTCATAAGTTGATATCTAATTTGGTTATGAGTTTCCCTTCATTTGTCTGACTGAATGTGTGTTTTTTCGTAGCCGTACCCTTTTTTTCCACTCCAGACCGAATTTTTCCAACTCTCTGATCACAACATATTATGTAATTCTTTGGTTGTGACTCGGATTTCCATTATAAATTTTTGGATATTTTATTTTGATGAAAATTGCCTTACATGAATGCATTGAAAAACTTCAATGATTTTATTAACAACAACCTTGCAATGAAAGTCCCCTTAGTTAAAAGGAGGTGGGAAGTTGTCAGTCGTTAGAGCTGTAGTTTAGAATCAGTTCTTCAGAGTACAGTCATATTCCAGTTTTTCTACCGTGCATATATCTATTTGTTAAGTACATTCATGTACTGGATCTGCTCTGCTCTTGATACTATTACTTCCAACAACTTCCTACATCTTAAAGTTGGGCGTATTCGCGTTTGTTAAGTGGTATTATTACTCTCGTATCAAATCCTAATGCTGATCAGTACGATTTATAAATAGCAACCGAAGTAAATACGATTCATTCAAAAATCTGCTACTGGAAATTTAGGGTTTGTTTCATACGTATGGTGCCGAGATTGCTTCGATCGACACTGCATGTCGACTCAATAACGAACCGTTTATCGGACGTAAATTCTGTATTTCTAGGGAAATTTCCCAATGTTTCTCATTTTGATAAGCAATACACTTGTTTGATTAACTAAAACTAGCCCAAAGAGTGTTAACGGCAGAGGGCCATCTCATACAGGTGTCATTCGGTCTGGGGTGAAAATTCCACAAAGTCAATATTTTATTTCCCCCCCTGCTTGTCACCATCACAAAGTTGGCATTTTAGAATTCCCAAATTTGGTAAATTGGATCATCTCGTGAACGAATGTCATCTTAATTGCCAGTACAATAGCCGTAGACTTCGGGCGCGGCGTCGCTGCCGTGTAGACTCTCCGTAATCTGCGAAAGATAGCTTGCACTGTCAATGCATCCCAAGAGCAAGTAGTCGATGAAATTAATTAGTATGGTGAGTTAGAAGCTTATCTTCGCAGCGCTCTTGAAGTGAGCGAGCATTGTCTTGAGGCAGGTCTTCCTCCAGCCAAAGTCACAGTAAAACTTTTCTGATGCTGAAGGTAGAAACCGCCGTCTCTAGTAAAAGCTCTTTTGCGGGATGCATTTTCGCCAGGGACGTTCTTGCAATAGGTGCAAAGTCGTAGAAGCATGAAAGTTGCGTCGATAATGTAGCTCTCCTACTACTGTCCGCACTCCGAGCTTGTACACAATAGAGTTTGAGTCATTCCTTGTGGATAAAACGATGAAAAAGTGATATGCTAAGGGGCGGTGAGCAAAGTTTGCAAGTGCAACTTTTCGCAAGTCCAAGTCGGGAGCGATTTGTTTGTCGATACTTACCTATAAATTCTCTGTACCAACTTGTCTTTGTGACGTTTTGCACAGCAAACTTTTTATGCAGTAAGGTTCCTTCATTTTGGTGAGTTTTACGTCGGTCTCAGGCGTTTCCGATGATATACATTATCCCAATCCAAAATTTGAAACGACCCAATCTAAAGGCTTAAGTGGAAACCGCTGTAGGTTCTGTGGATAAACCCTGTTGCTTTAAAACTATCTCCGAAACTGGAACATTGTCCAACACTGCCCCTTTATTGTGGACGATACTCGTAAATATTTTGGAATTCTCCATTCATAGGTTTTTAAGGAACTAAAAGACACAATTGTACTGCGAACTATCGCAATTTTCTCATGACGTTTTACATCAACGCCACGCCTCTTTCATCTGGTTCAATGGCAATAGTCGAGTTTGAAGTTTGCTCTGTTATCTCTGGCTGGTCTCTGACCGTTGTTCGAATAAATAGTAAGGATACAAAAAGCTTTTGATTACTATGAAGTAACTGAAGCCAAATTTTTGACCGTTTCATCATCGGAGGGTGGGGAACACTTTTTTCTTTTAACCTCTGGAGGCAGATACGAGTCACAGGGTCATCATGTAAATTTAGTTTGTGTATAGATTGGGCAATTTACTTCCACTTCCAGGCCCAATATCCCATGAGTACATTGCTGGAGGAGCAGCAACTGTTGTACGCAGAATAACAGGCAAAGTATAACCTTATAAAAGTTGAGTGTTTCTTTCTTCTTTGTCCATTTTCATTTTACTAGTAAGAAGAAAATTTCCAAGAGAAGTGACTTATTGCATAAATCACACAAGGAATGACTCACTGAAGTGGAATCACTTTCGAATGCTGAGACGATCGGCACAGTGCCGATCATACGCTCTTGAGTAGACTTGGTCGTGATGTATACGCGTCACTCTCATGCACTCTAGGATCTGCCATCACTCCCTGTCTCTATCTCTCCGTCTGCCTCTCTTAGGTTTACTTGCATGGTCAAACCGATTCTTCACTCGAATGAATGGAGCACTGCGGCCATTGTCTCCGACATCCTCATGTGTTAATCGATCTAATGTGCATGCCTGGCCTACATGAGTACCGGATCGCTTACCACTCACACGGAAATCGTATTGCTTTGTTTGTGCAGAGGAAACCACCACCTTGGGAGTTTAACGGTCAATAGGGTTTATCATTTGACGACAAGAGAAGCTTCTGTTATGAGCATCTATAAGGCATTTCGCCGAGAAAAATGAGGGAATTCTGGGATAGAGGGATAACTACAGTCATCTCCTATAAATTATTTTTATTCAAGCGCGTGAGTGAGTTAGGTCGTAGACAACGGTACCTCAAAGAATTGAGGATGGTGTGGTGGAAATCATAGACGCGTTTCGTGCTTCTCCTCCGTGGACCTTCCTCATTCGCTCATTTCGCGCTTTGGCGTACTCGTAGGGTTTTTTGTTTTTTCATGTATTCCTGAAACTCCTCTCCTTTTTAAGCTTGGACGAATGTATTCTTCCACGTCAAGAGATCAAGGTCCATTCAAATTAAAATGTGTGATAGTTGTTTTAAAGTCTCTCCCTGTGCAACTATCACGATGAAGCAACAAAAATATTAATGATAACGCTTCATTATTTTGGATGTATTTTACTGCGTTCCAGGCTTAAAATATTTATTGGGGCTGAATCAAAGCTTTCCTCTTTGACTCTTCTCACGTACTGCAGACGGCTATTAGAAAAAAATTGGTGGTCCAGAGAACTTAAAACCTTGAAACCATAAAAAAAAGTCTAGAACTTGATGCTGTTTTACTACATTCTTCATGTTGTCGGTACTCTTGTCGAGGATAATTCACTAGAAGCAGGCAAGTGGGAATTATCATTTTGATCTCTACCATCCTAAAACCTTGCTCTTTTCTTCCCTCATTCCTCACGTGATGACATTTTTTTTATGAACGGCTTCGAGGAAATACTTCGAGCAATTACATACTCTCATCAGGTCTGTTTCAAACGTTCCAATGTGTGTAGACTTTCTAAATGCTTTCAAAGGCCAAAATTTTACAAGGGGATACTAATATATGATTTTTTTTTTATTTTATTTGGGGATTGAAAGGGAAAGTGAGAATATCAGTGGCGTTACATTATTTTTCTCAAAACGGCATTCTTGAACGAGCACGTAAATTAGCTTCTCTACAGAAAACGAATAAAATAGGAGAGAGAAACTAAGCGCGCTTGAATTCAATGGTCAAATATAAATTCTTGATTTGGGTACGCTCCACTGGTCTAAAGTAATTTCCTCCTCGCAGAAATGTTGTTATAGAAGTGATTTAGCGTACCCGATGACTGGTGTAATGGTGCTGTTTTCCGCCCGGATGTAGGCACTAAGTCCACATGTGATAGAATGCGTGAGGCCGAATCAAGATAGACCTACACATGCCTTGGTCAGTTTTTCTCTCTTCTTTTATCAGACTTATTCGTCTCCAAGAGGTTTTCCGGTACTTGTAAGTAGATTCTCGTGCAAAGCACCAGCAATTAACTGGTCTAAACACGATTGGGGGGAAAAGTGCTGCAAATGCAGAAAAAGTTATCGCGGAATACAAACGAACTGGAAGGATCTGGGGGCATGATACATTTGGCCTTTCATTCGAAAGTTGCTTCTTGAGGCGTTTTACAGAAAGCACCTGTCATAAAAGTACCAATCATTAATTTTCATACTCTGGAACTGGGCGCGTTTTATATCATTGCACAAAATGCAGGTAAAAGCGGGACAGCGATTCATGGGCATGTGACGCCATCTAGCACTTGCATGTAACAGTGCTTGTGAAGGCTTTTGGGAGGCCGCTGCTAGGTAACACCACACGCCTTTGAACTAATGTCCCGCCGCCTTACATTGCAGCACTCCTCGCAAGAGTGATGGGAAAAGTCAGTTGTTGTACACCACAGATTTACATGTCATGCACATAAATTTATTGTCATTTTAATTTGGGTGTGATGTAGACTGCAAGCAGGAAGTCTCGGAGCCATCGAAAGAAAGGGGAGGTGTTCGTCCCTCAGAGCAACAACGGGGCCTCGCGGTTGTCGGTGATGAACAACAAAAACAAGCAGTCGCCTCCTCTTCAGGCCCGGATGCAGCCCCAAGTGCCAGAGTCCTACGCGTACTTCCTGCCCTCAACCCAAAGCATGGGTTTTGACGACCACAGCAGGTCCCTATTTCAACCCAACAGTTACGAACGTGCAGAGATTTGAGACAACCGATGTGACTTGGTGATCCGAGTCACATCGCTCTAGTGTTCAAGTGATATGTGAAATGCACAAACACCTCGTGGTTTCGCGAAAATTGTGTTCCAAAAACCCTACGGAATAATGATGTGTGCTGCGTACACTGTGTGTTTTGACTGAATCAACCAATGAAGTTCTTGCTTGTGGCCATACCGATACCTCAAGGTAAATTAGTCTTATTTGGTCTTTGAACGTGTCTTAAAGTTTCTCCGCTCAGATATGACAGCCTATTTTTCGCAAGATCTTGAAACACTTTCTCGGAATACGTCGTTGTAGAAAAACTAGAATGATTAGCAAGACGTAATAACTTGAGTGTGTACAACCCACCTTTTAGCGTTAAGCATTAACAATTAAAGATGAGGATGATTTGTCTTTAACAAATAAAACCTGTTTACATTGAGGTATGAAGATTGAAAAGGCTGTATGTTAATAGTTTAGTCTCTATGAGATTTCCCTTGCTTTGGATAGGAACAAACTGATGTACAATATTTTGGGAAACGATCTTACAGCTAGACACAAAAGTTTGATCAAAAATATTGTAATGGCTATCAACGGGGATGTGGACCACACCCTCCTGTTTGAAAGACGACAGTCTGTAACGCACATCGGTGATTAGATAATTTTGTTCTTACTCAGCTGTCTAAATTTACTGGACAATAGCTGTCCGCTATTTGGACCGACCAAAAAGCTTTTTTTTTTGGTAGCGACAGGAGTATATACAGACTGGCTGTAGACAGGACTTACCGCGGTACAGCCCTGAGCTTTGCGAGTCGCAACGTTATAGTAGTCTGCAGTTTAAGTTACCACAGAACAGCTTGGACACATCGTCCTTGCAGTCAGTTCCGCTCTCTTGCGTTGAAGCTTCTAGAAGCGTAAGGGAGCAGACTTAAGACGAACTTGACATGTTCAATTACTATGTATGAGACTTTGTTAGTTGTGTCTAGCTGTGGGCTGTTCCTGTTAAAATGAACAGTCTTGCTCAATATCCATTTAAGAGTCAATTCTATCTAGTTTAGGCATTATCAACGATTAAGTACGAATAAAGCTTTTCTACGAAGGAGTTTCCATCCGTAGATGAAGATCTCTCCCTGGCCCAAATCGCAAGGTAATTCATCGGCAAATAGCTCACGAATATCTAGCGAGAGGATCAGGAGCCCAATATAATTAACACATACATTATTTCAATTCAGCTAATATTATTACAAGAAGCGTTACTCATGTAAGGTAGGACACAAATTTAAAAGACAAAAACGTTTTAAATTTGGCAAAGAAAAAAGGTGAAAAGTTTCATCAATGCATTACAAAACTCGTCGTCCCCCACCCCCCTTTTCACTTAAAGGATAACTTGTAAGACTGCTATCGTTTTTTTAACACAGCTAGTTCATATTAGTTCTTACATGCCCATTGTATTAACAAAAAATCTTCGCCGTCTAACGTTCACAAGTTATACTGTCTGAATAAATCTGCTCTCAATAATATTACGATAAATTATTCCCTTTAGCCTTAAATATGGAGCTTTACATTCACGTAAACTTCAAATTACTCATAGAACTTTTTCTTTTTTTTATTTCTAATACAATGTTGTGGACGTGAATATTTTGTACATAATAGTATGTATGTAATAACAATATCTAGGAAAGAATTCACCTAGTACTGGTACTTAATCTGAAGTCGTATTACGTAGGAATAGAAAATACTTTATATATGAACGATCTTCGACTGCATCAGATGTCGGTCTGAAAATATGGCCCTGCATGGGGAAATCTTCGAATTGATGATAGTTTAGACAAAACCAAGTACTTACAATACTTGTTAGTATCGGAATTATGTGTTTTCCGAGTCACATTAGTTCATGGGTCTGGCTAGAATACTAACACTTAACTAAGGAAACTCCTAAAATGTCTTTTAAGTCTTCTTGCTATGTCAGACTCACTACCCTCTCGCGTGCTGTTGTAAGTGACCTTAAATAGATTTCTTAAGATGAAATTGGTGAAAAGCTATTGGGCAGTGCCTCTCATTGGCCCCCGTGTAAATCATCTAACCCAACAAAGTATTTTATTTTGTTATTAATTTTGCGTTTATTCTTAAAGTAAAATCACGGCTCTCTCTGCATACCGCTTTGAGAATACCTTCGATGTAGGTTCCTGTTTGTTTCAGTCTGTAAAATATGCTGTTGAATTTTTTAAATTTGTTTAATTTTTTTGCAGACACAGCTAACCCTCCACTCACCGGTTTATTCCGCTTATGCAAATTCTCAGTAAATATCGACCCCTTTGAGTCGGTTCCCATACACTCTATGAAAGTCACATGTACGAGAATTTCCGACTTCGGTTATATTGAACTTTTCTTCTAGCCACAGGATTGATAAAATTTAATGGTTAGCACGTGTTCATGAGATAAGAATTCATAAGTAATCACACAATCCGTGTATTGTTTCTTTATTTTTGTTGAAAATCACGAGACATTCATCTCTACCTCTGTCTCCCTAAGTTTATTTTAGCACAACTGTGACTTAAAGTATACCCGTATCCTTACAAAAAACTAAAGGATATAGCATATCCAAGTCGGTCTGCGGTTGGGTTGTAACTACATATTTGTGATAATTTTATATTATGTGAACTTACTGACAGTTATCGAATGAATAACTTCCATATAGCCTATTTGTAGCTCGTTTTCTTTTTGATTTCTCTGTAAATGAAAAGTGAAATGCTGCTTCAGTATGCAGTACATACTAGAGGGAATGTTTGGCAGGATTTGAATAGGCATAGCAGGGTCGTTGTAGTCATATTTGTAAGACTATTTCATAGTTTATGAGAGGTTGAACCTGTTCAGAGAGAGGAAAGCTTTCCTTGTTTCCTCTATCGTTGATTTTGCGCATTGCTAAAAGTAATTTAAGAAATGTTATCACTGTATAAATTAACTGATACTTAATCATTGTTATTGGCAGCTGTTCTTTAAGAGTCATTCATGAAACGAGGGTGACAAAATGTCACGCACTGGCCTTTTTCCCATACACATCTAAAATTTTTATGCTGATATTGTTGTCGCTTACTCAATTAAGAACCGGAATGATAATGTATTTATCTGATTATTATAATTAAAGCAAGAGGAACCTTATTGATAACTTGAATTAAATGAGCTCGACTTTGAATACGTGAAACATTTAACAGTTGATTTTTTGTAACGGGTTGTTATATTTAATGTTTTACCCGGCATCAAAATGTGTGAAATTCAAAATACCGATTTATGTACTTGACATAGGCTATAGGCAACAAGTTTTGCTTGAAAACGATGTGTGTATTTAGGCGGCAGCCTTTTCAAGCAATATTAAGTGGTTTTTCAACAACTATTTTATTTAAATTGCCAAAGATAATAATAATTTCAAACGTTGGGTTGTAAATTTTCCCGACGATACCTTAAGGATTACATGACAGAATGAGCTGTTATATTAGACCGTGAAGCAGTGATACGTTGCGAACGACGTTTGACCTAAAAAGTGCATAAATATTTACCTTGAAACTACGATGGATTCTACGATACAATAAATCAACCCTGGTACCATATCACCTGTAGCTCAACGCTAAGATAGAATGTAAGTATGTGAGATTTTGAGCTGTGAGGTCGAATTTTTTGTGGAGTGGAGAGATTTGATTATTACGAATATGCCTTATTGAGCACTGTTTTATTGATTATATCTCATTTTTTTCGTGGCAATTTTGGGTCAACCTTGTAGTAAGGAGTAAAGCAACACTCTTCGTACGATCAATGCCTCCCACATAAAAGTTCCTACTTGCTCATTGCCTGCGAGACTTAGGTATTCGTTATATAGTTATTTTGAAACTTATTTGCGTTGAATTCTACCTTGAAGGGGCCAATGATGCTTGTTCAATGATGGCCTGCTCATATTAGAGTAACGAGCACCTTCTAAAGGTCAACCAACGGTATGGCGTTCCATGGCTAACTTAGCTTCAGTATAATATCAGGTAAGACAGGTGACAAAAGCACCTTGTTTTCCAAAAATCTTCGCGAACACGAATAGGCAAGAAAGTCAGAATCTTTACTAGAGCCACCACTTAATCTTGAGAACGCTGTCAATAATTAGTGCCGTCACTGCTCTTTGATATCCTCATCCAGGAATTCACCCGACACATTAGTAACCTTTATGAGTGAACAATAAGAAAATAAGTAAATATTGTTACCCATTTATATTAGGTTACGACCATTGACAGTCTATGATTTGTTAGCAGAGAGGGATTATTATTCGACAGTAGTTGGAAATACGTAAATTAATATCAAGAGCTGACACATGCGTCAAATGGCCGGGTCTCGCTGTCCAAGTCAAAATAATTTAACGGTTCCCCACCCGAATCTTCAAGCTCATTCACTTTTTCTTTTGCATATGAATAGCAATCAATCCCTAAAATATCAACTTATCGATCAAATCATAAAGTTCTCAAGGTGGAGGTGCAGGGTTGCGAATTGGCAAACATTCGGCTTATTGCTCCGTGTGAAAATTTCGTTTGAATTATGTTATCAACAATCAGGTTTCGCGTTTGACTGTTCTGCCAGAATTTTGGCCAATTTGTTAGTCCATGTATTTCTCTTATTTTCTTCCTCAATGAACGTAACTTTTCTGTAGCATTTGTATTTGCACATTTTGAAATGTGTAGCCCATATAAAAAAGGGCACGAAGCTGCCAACCTTTCATTTCAAGGAAGAAAGTTGTAACTGTTTGTAATAGCAACTGTCCTTCGATTATAATCAGGTTCAAATCTCCGATGACTTCGACTTTTTTGTGTTTCACTATATGTTTTCATTCCTGTGACAGCTTTTTTTTCTTTTTTTGCATTAACTTAATTTCTTGAAGAAGTGCTCATTTTTGTCTGTTGATATTTTTAAAAGTCTGGAGGTTGAAAGACTGGAGTTGTGTTCAAGTAACTGCTCCCCTGCTCAAAGAATACTATGTTTTGAGTGCTCAATCAAACCAGCGACAACATTCTCGGCGTCTTGAAATTAAAATCTTGCTAGGGATTCAATTGTTACAAAGATTTTTTTTTGAGAAATCGAATACCGGTACGTTCGACTGATGCAGTGGTTATGACGAACCAGCAACTCACTGTGCTTATCGAATGCACCTAATAACCGATTGTATCACGCATACAAAAGGGACTCATTGTCAGTAAGCTGGAGCTCAAGCATCCCGCCATATTTTTGCAAGTCCGCTCTGAAAACATGTTTTTATTTTTACTTCAGACATTGACGCAATTTGAGTTGATCGATTAGTTTGACCATCTGTCTACTTCTAAATTCACAAAAATTATTCCATTGTGAATGATAAAGGTTGAATACTATACCTAATGTTCTATCCTTCACCTCCAGGCCAAGCATATCAGTATCGGAGCGAGGCACAAGACACCTAACCTGCTTGGCTATTCCAACCTAGGTTTACCTAACGCATCTGATTTATCCGTCATGATTTACAGAAAACGCAAGTATAATACGACAGGCAGGAAAATTTAGTCTGTAGAAACATTAAGGTAAACATCAATTTGGTGGGACGAAATTACAGCTATTTCTCACCTCATTGTTAGTTATTTTGCGCTCTGCAATAGGCTTTTTGACAGGTTTTTTCGACAAGTTTCTGGTTCTTCATAATCGCTTGAACCTGACAGTCCTAAGAATTGATAAGGACACCGTTTTTATATTTATTTGTATTGTTTTCATTCTACTCTTTGGAGAGACGTGGTAAATAGGGTAGACTGCGAACAAAAGCTACCCGTAGAAACTTGGAACTTAACACGTTTCAACTTAATGAACTTAACTTACTGCTTTCAAACGTTGACTTGAAGAAATATTTCCTTCATTTAGCACCACAGTTGCTTTTGTATTCCGAGGACCAACCACAGTGAGGATTTTCAACTGCCAATGTTTTTATCTCTCTTTGATTGCTTCTGTTAGTTACTTGCTGCAAAGAATATAACCGAGTTTGAGTTGTTGAAAATATTTGTGTAAATAAACGATTTGAAAAAAATGTCTGGCTTGATTTCTCACCTCTCGTTTAAGCGATTCTCTTGCGAAAACTGCAGGTAACAATATGCATACTTACATAGGATACTGCAGAACAGAGAGTAAAATCTTTAGCAGAGGATCGTTTCTAGAATTTTTGACTGCCTTCTCATGAGCACATATTTCTTTTTCACATAAGGTCATTAAACCCCAAAGATAAATTCAAAATTTTAGTTTCGGGTTATTAGTTATATTTGATAACAATGAGAGATTGTAAAAAAGTATTTATGAGAGCTCCCGCAGAAAAAAGACGCACAGAAGCGAGGACTACGCCCTCGCAGAAATTTCCCCATGAGTCATTTGTCTGTCCTGAAAAGTCGTTGCCTCGGTAATAGCTAAACGGCGGTGTGTTTAGGTTGCGTATGGAGTGCACGCTCAAGACTTTGGTTCTCCTCTACGCAGCTGTGGCGGTGGCGGGTCGGGTTTTGTTGTCAGAACCGCAGCAAATATGCGGTGATGGGACTCGGTACCACCCTTGAAAGAACGAGGTTTTGTTTTTATTGCGTAGGTTTCTGCATGCTGCCAACAAGGCGTGGTGGCTGAGTGGTCAGCGTGTCCGCCTGTTAATCTCGCGACGCGAGTTCGATTCTTAGACCCGCTGCATTTTTTCTCCTTCTTTATCCGAGGCCACGTCACTTAAGTACGCCTCCAAACACCGTCAACGAATGTCTTCTCGGTGGCCGAGTGGTTAGCGTTGCTACGTTGCCAGTGATGGTGTCGAGACTCGGTTGGGGTTTGCGGTTCAAATCTGATCCGCGATTAAATGCCGAGGGCAGCCCCGTAACACCCTCTGGGACCTTGGAATCTGGCCGGATGGGTAACACCTCGCCAGCCTCGCAGCCGCTGAGAAGACCTACCCAACCTCACTCTGACGAACTACGCGTCGGGAGGTAGTGCCTGGATACACCCCATCCCGTCTGATCTGGGAAGTTAAGCAGGCCTTAGTAGCATGTGAGTAGTA
>Ga0058701_10001845_pt1 | contig 15498 bp, 9 predicted proteins | sample AgamicOrMae_FD_97039 | JGI IMG/M metagenome (GOLD analysis project Ga0058701, IMG submission 97039) | Agave microbial communities from Guanajuato, Mexico - Or.Ma.e | ecosystem: Host-associated > Plants > Phyllosphere > Phylloplane/Leaf | place: Guanajuato, Mexico | collected 2012-06-04
ACAGTATCTGGCGGGATGGGGGGGAAGGTGGGAGGTTGGGTTGTTGGGTGGGGGGGGAGAGGAGGATGGGGGGAGGGGGTGCATCTCTGTATTTTTCCGGAAAATCACGATTCCTTGCTGTCCGTTGAGCCTCCGCCCTTTTCTTGTCTGATTCATGATGCGATATTCACCGAAAAGTGGATTCAGAAGCTCCATGAAATATTTAATCAAAGGCAAAATATTTAGTTCGTCAACGGATGATCGCCCACCAGATTTCCGGTATGAAAAATTCAGCTCCCCTTGAAGATAAACTATCATTAAAATTTTCTTGGGGGCAGACTGTTTTATCCAAGATGGCGCGGCGGTCCCAAGCGGCCCTCATGCTTCCAAAAAAGGTCTCTCTCTCGGAACTCAATTGTTTCTTCCGTTTTTTTAAAAAAAGGACGAATAAAAGGGAAATCAACGGTAAGAATTCGAAGGAGGACGTCGTAAGGAATAAATTTTATCGTCAGTTTTTAAGTTGGTTAGGTTAGGCTTGTTAAATTAGGTTAGGTTAAGCTTTACAGGTTAAGCAAGGTTATGTGTCCTTCACTTTTAAGTGACAAACAGGAGCATCCTTAAAATCTCAAAAACAGATCTATACTCAATCAATCTCCTTCGAGCAATTAACCCAGTGAGAAATAGCGAGAGAAGCGTTCGATTCGAGTAGATAAATGTGTAAAGAAATATGGCTGAGTATTATTCATCTATGGCTCAAGGCCGCAGAGATAGTCTTCCAAGAAGTAAGTGACGGGGCTCAAACGAAATCAGCGACGCCCTTTAAACCTGAGACTAACAATAAGTAAACGACAGCCCTGATAGAGCGAGCCGTTTAAATATCTCCGCTGATCGGCGCATCTCGGGGCAAGTCAAGTTATCTTGTCGCTTCGAATTCGATTTTCGACTTCGAAAATCTCTCAAGAGCGTCTCTTGAGCGGAAGTTGGAATTGTAAATATAAATCGAAATTGTGCTCCCGAAAGAAATGCATTCACATGGAAAGGAGGAAAGATCAAAGCTTTTCCGAGGCGCGTCGAGAAGGGCCTCGAAGCGTCCCAGGCTGGTTGGGTGTGCTGCTGCCCTCCAAAGCGTCATTAGCACGTCCAATGCATTACCCTGCCTCAATTTCCAATTTTACTTCTTAAAAAAAATAAAAAAATCGCCTAACCTAACTCAAACCCAAGTGCAAGAAAGTTACAATGGTGGATTTCACTTTGGGAGATGCGATGTGTTATCTTGGAAGTCCACTTGCGGGCTAAGTTGTTTGACACTGGTCGTGGTCGCTACAAGTCTGAGAACTTAACTCGATGCAAAGTGTGGACTAGATGTTTAACTACTCCAGGATTCTGGTCCGCCCGCCCCCGCAGTTTGTTTTGATTTTCAGAGCAGTTCTCCTCCCCTTGCCTTGCTACATTCGCTTTGCTCAATTTTTGTTTATTTTTCCACGTCTCCTGTGTTCTCTCTCCCGACTCTCTTTCCTGAGTTAGCCTTCCTCCTGCTACTTTATATTTTAAAAGGTAGTCAACACGCACGGCGTCCGTGTCGAGCGTGTAGTTTCAACTTCCCTTCCTGGGAGAATGCCGCGAAGGGCATGGTGCTTTAGAGGTCGATTCTCAGAAGATAATTTCTCTACTAAGGTATTTAGTTTCAAGCTATCTACAATCAACTATCGGCATCTCTCTAAAAAGCTGAGAATCTAGAAGGCAATGACTTACGTAGCTCTAAAGAACTGGAGCTTTACTAAGACCAGTGGTTTGGGAGAGCAGTGATTCGCTTACAGAAAAGATAAATTACTTTTCTAAGAGCACCAACTCTCTACTACAGGGCATTAAGGACTCTCTAATGATCGGTAGCTCTAAAATGAGCAATTACGATCAAACACTGGATAGTAATGACTCTCTACCCCTACCGATCAGAGACTTGATAGCAGTGACTCTCTAAAGAGCAGTAACTCTCTAAACAGTAGTAACTCTACAAAGCAGTTACTCTATGAAGAGCCGTGAATCTTTAAAAAGCAGTAACTCTCTAAAAAGCAGCAATTAACTCTCTTAAGACCAGTAGCTAAAAGCAGGAACTCAGTAAAGAGCGGTGACTCTCTAAAGAGCAGCAACTCTCTAAAGACCAGTAGCTCTCTAAAAAGCGGGAACTCTGCAAAGAGCAGTTACTCACTAAAGAGCAGCAACTCTCTAAAGATCAGTAGCTCTCTAAAAAGCAAAAACTTTGTAAGAGCCGTGATTCTCTAAAGAGCAGCAACTCTCTAAAGACACGAGGACATCTAAAATAAGCAATATGACTCTCTCAGGAACAGTGGTTTTCCAAAGAGCAGATACTAAAACAAATGAGCAAGAACTCTCTAAAGGACGGCAAACTTTATAAAGATCATAGTGGCTCTAAAATCGAGCAGGCTATCTATAGCTTTGCTTAAGCAGTGACTCTCCAAAAAGAGGAGACTCAGAATCGGTAAAAAAAAAAGCTACGGTGCGTTAGCTTCCGCGTCAATGATGACGCGGCTGCCGAGAACGGTGGGCGAAACGAAGCTGAACTGCGCGGCCACAACATTAATTATACCGAGTTCAGTTCAACGACAGCAGCTATAATAACAGCTTACGCTCCTTTATTAAAGACGTCTCACCGCTTCGCCGCTCGCCGCGTGCCGCATGCCGCGCCGTCCCGGATCGGACAGTTGCAATCAAAATTCTTAAAACTTCATTAATTAACCAGTTCCCTCATTCTCCGCAAATATTGATTTTACACCGGAAGTATTTCACTTCATTCTTAAAACCACCCAGTTGGCTGTCATTGTTGATTTGTGTATCCATCTGAGCCTTCGTTCAGGTTATGCTATATCCGTAGATCGTCAATCTTAGGTTGGACACAAAATCAAAATTGTTACTTAGGAGTGTAAAATATTTTCGTGTCATAATGAAATTTTATAAGATTTGTTTTCGTCGGCTGGATGGTGGACCATCAATCTGAAAAATAAACAGAGATCAAGAATGGCGGGAGAGAATGCTCCTGTTTTCTAATTTGTGTTGGTAATACTGCTTTTAGGAAGTGAGCAGTCACTGCCGCCGCGAAGTTTCAATGGTGCCAACATAAACCTAAGATGGCGTCCATCGCCATTCATGAGCAGAGAAAAACAAACCAAATTTGAGCGCAAAATGGCGCCCAATCTAACAGCATAAAGCACGAGTAACAAACCTCCCCCCACCCCCTCCCGCCCTTTTCACCGGTCTTTTTATTTCTCCTCCCCGGGAACCCCGTGCCGCGTTCTATCCATCAATCTTGCACTATTTGTATAGCTTTGAAAGGGGTGAGCAAGGCGGGTTCTTGGTTCGTGAGGTGACGGTAAATTTAGTGGCGCTGAACCATCGACACAACGCCGTCTCCGATCGACTCTTAAACCACTTACGACAGCAGAGACGCCACAAATCAACACCGGAAATACATCTTGGTCTTGGACTCAAATAAGCCGCGAACAAGAGCTACTTCCAGTAAAATTACGAGCAGTTAGAACGGCGGGAAATCGGTCAGGGGGTTAAGGAAAAGGGTCGATTTTTTTGGTGGTCGGAATATACTGAAGAACGGTTGCGCTTCGACCACTTATACGCCGACCTTCGATCCGGGAACCTGGAGGGGGGGGGAGGGGCGCGTCACTTCGCGACCTACGAAGTCGACCTCTGGCTGTTAACACACTTACTCGCAGCATTTTGTGTTTCCTCTTGCAGAGAGGAATGGCGGCAAATTCGAATGACGCGGTAAAGTAATACCAACCCGCTACCGTGACCTCCTCAATGGTTCCGGACACTAACTTTTGCAGCGGAAGGCAACTGACTGTGCTTGAGCAACCACCCAAAAGAACCTGTAAAAACTACCTGTAAAATTAAAGTAGACAGAGTTAGGCGCTAGGATCAAAAGAAGTGAGTTCTATCCGCACGCCTATGGTAAAACAAGGGAGACTTGAACGCACGGAAACCAACTTAATACATTTTAAATGACGCAGCGTGTAAATAGTCTCTTCGTTCAAAAAATAGCTCAAAGCCAAAAGTGACAAGAATCTTTCCTTCATTTTTTTTGCATAACTCTCTTAAAACGGGCTAATCTGAGTATTAGGACTGAAAACACTCCGCCACAAAATCCATTATAAGACTTACATTAGATTCATAAAAGACGTAAAAACAAACGGATCAAGTTGGCAGTGGCGCCTCGTAAGATGTGACCGAACACGAATATACCAACGCTTCTGCTGGCACTAAGATGTCTGGCGAGAAAAAAAAGAAAAAAAAGTTTCCAAGAGAGAGAGAGAGCAGAAAACTCCCAATAAGAGCCTAGAGAGAAAAGAGAGCTCCCCAAAGTATCGCTATCTTTCTCCCATCGCTGATTCCAATCCACGGCCTCCTCAATAACTCCGTGTTATTACACTGAGGACATCGCCGAGGTTGTGTTTATTAAAAGCGGTGCCTTCTACGACTTTCATCACCGTCTTTATGACGCCAAATGCACTTTATGACATGCGTTGCAGAATGCACTGCACGAATCAACGCTGTGATTTGCAAAACTTTCGCAATTTAAGTTCGAGCGGGATATTCTTCCCCATCTGCTCTCTGGAAGCGCTTTCAAGGGCCACTTTCATCGCAAAAATTCAAACTTTTGACAGAGCGGATAAAGATTCCAAATATACGACTTATTAGAAATATTCTGAGGTAATTTGTACCCACACCGCGGAAACAAATCTTTTCAAAAGTAACATTAACGTACAGAAATAAAAAAGAATGTCTTATGATTGGCCTAGCAGTTTGCTTTTAGAACAATACTTGCTTCAAAAGACTTACTCATTGCGAAGTTGGTTATCAATTCTAGAACATAACGTACTGAAAAATTGTTAGAGTTTGTTTTTCTCGTCTTTTTTCACACCAATGAGAAACGACAGCGGTCGAATCACAGTGACTGCCTTAAACTGACTTAAGTAAATAAATTTAAAAAAAACGTAATAAATAAAGTACTAGCTTGAAAACAAAAGAAATGATAGGTGACCACACGTAAAGAATTAATGCTCCTTGCAACAGTAGTTTTCTATCGTTGAAGCTAATCAAGGGAACTGGTTTCTTGTTAAAAGTAGCTTTTTGGCAAGCAGTCCTGATACTTTCCTCAACTGGCGCTATCCGTGACCTGCACCCGAGATTGCGTCTCACCCCAACGCAATAAAAATGAGCACAAAAAACTTTCTTTTTTTCACGAAATTAGACGGTTGATTCATTATCCTCTCTCGTTCTTACAATTTCCTCAACATTACTTATCCAATACGATCGACTAAGAAGTGTCTTTAATGGATTTATTTAATTGTACTGTAAGAAGCGTCTGGGGCTAACAAGTCAGGTTAGACACGCTGCATGGCAAAAGATCTGAAAATTAGGAAGTTTTTTCTAGAATAAAAACTGTTCCGAACTATTTCTTTTCCAGCCTTTTTTTTTGAAATATTGGTATCTTGCAAAAGCAAAAGTATTGTAATATCTTTTACATTATTTTTAAAAAATAGAAAAAAAAATAGATTTACACTTTTTGTTAGAGTAGCAAGAATCGACAAAAATTAAACAAAAACTTGTAATCCGAGAAAAAATGCAGCGAATTGATCAAAACAAGCTTTCTTAAGGACTTACAAGTTAGTTGTTTTTTCTGAGTGGCTACAATATCTTCGTTTCGGTCGTGGGAGCTTCTACATGCCTGGACGCCTACTAATTTGACCATAGGCAACACGGCGCACACAGGTGTAAGCCACGTTGCCTATATTAAGTTTGACAGGGGCCCGTAGTGGATCCCTGACGGACAGTCAGCACCTAAAGTCATGACTACGTATTAAGCTGATAAAACAAACTCTCGAATTTTGATGTACACTTTACGAAAACCTGTGATAAAAAATCTTATCTCAAATCTTTTATTCTAAACGAGGTCGAAGTTTCTTGAGCCTGTTGCCAGTTCAGATAATGCCATACGATTCGTGGAGCCGTGTGCCTTTACTTCCTTCACACGGCTTTGTTTTAAAGCGTGTTGTGTGACGGGCCGGAATTGGTGTATTTATATATATATATTGAATTTGGTAATGATTGGATACTATTTAGGGGTAATGGAGAGAAGGGTGAGAAATTAGGAGCCGACTTACCGCACTCACCAATTGTTTATTCTCTCTTCTCTTTGGGGATCTGATGGTTGTGCACTATATCCCGTCCGCTGCCCAAGTGACCGAACTCATTTCCATCGTTGCGCTCTGCACCGAACTTGCTGATACTTGCGTTTTCGTCTAACGCTGAATTGCTATTTTATAAGTTAGGAGGGGATTTAATAATTATCCGTAACAGTTGAGAGCTATTACTATCGGGCTATTAATTTGTAAGAGAGTAAGAGCATGAGAGACCGTCCCATACTCACCTTCCCCCTCCAAAGAAAAAAAAAATATCTTCAAATTAGAATAGCAATTCGCTTCAAAAAAAAAACTCATCCGGGGCGTGAAGTTACATCTTGACTCTCTTCATTTAAACCTAACTTACATGTTCTATGCGAATAGTTGTTGTTGGATACGCTAATGGAATGTCAAAACCGTCTGAAGAGTTAAAACAAGTTGGGCTCCATTATCAATAATCAGCAAGTTTTCCAACTCCACTCATGTTGAGAGTAATCCTCTTACTTTGAGAATTCATTTCTCTATTAAAGAATAATTCTCTTCATCTGAGAGTAATGCTCTGCACACCTCTTTGAAGAGGAATATCCGGAGTAAAAGTGAAATAATTCCTCCAATTTGAAGATTTTTTGGGTTCTGCAAATTTAAATGGAGGTATTTTCTACCTTATATCTTCTACCCTGGTTTGGTATTTTAATGAACGAACACTTAATTTAAATTCGTGAGAGTCTCTGAGAGTCATTGAAAATTCACTGAATTTCAGTCAATAAAGCACCACTGAATCTCAGACACTCACTGATTCAAATTTAGAGTGAAATACATTTGCTGAGGCTGTATTAGATTAACCTTGGTTTAGTCAGGTTAATTTAGGTTAAGTTAGGTCATGAGTCTTGTGCCTCGCTCTACTCTCCTCTATCGCCAAGCCTAATGCCATTTTTCGGCGACAGTGCTGCCAATGACATGACTTGGTAACCGTTAGGTTAATTTAAATTCGATTTTAGCTTATCTTGCCTCGTGCCTCGCTCCGATATCACTCCTTTACGCTTGAAAAGGTGGAAAACAAGAGTTGAGAAATAGCACCTATTACATTCAAAGTGCTGTGAAACATACTTTTTTTTTGAGAGTTAGTTTCTTAAAGTTTGGAGTAGATATGGTGGTAGGCCTTGGTCTTGAAAAAAGTCCTTTCCTTTCCGTGAGTTTGTGTCATCGAGGTGCGGAGCGGCGCTGGCGCACCTTTTCACGGCGGCGGGCTGCCAACCGCAACCGCTGAGAATCGCTTTGGCCGTGACCCCAAAAGCGTCCAGGCTATTTCGAGGTTTGACTGGCTATTACAAGTCGTGTGTCACTTTCCCTCCACTTGATATTTTTAATTGAATTTATGACTCAAGATAACCGAACGCTGCCGGAGAAAAAAAATCTCTGGCAGCCGGGATTTATAGCCAGATTAACGTGTTAATGTAGACGCCACTTTAATTGCTTGCTAACTTCTTATCAACCATCGTTTTATTTTCAAACAACTTCATCAACACGACAGTGAAATTTGTCCGCGGAAATGTACTCATTCCTGAATTTATCACAACAAATCTCATTTCTACCTTTCATTCACTTCCAACTAAAAAAATAATAAAAACACTTTTTTCTTGTGCAAGATTTCCTTCAAATTCAAAAGAAAAAAGCTTTTGAAAAATCTGAAAATTGAATGTTTGGTATTTTAGGGGGAGAAAATGGTCCATCTTTGATTACCTATCTCCACCCTAAAATTTTAAGAAACAAGTTATTTAAAAATCTCAAAAAAATCACGGAAAACAAGGTTTTGTTATACCAATAAAATCATTTGTTAAAATAAGGATAGCAAAAATATTTTGTTACAACAACAAAATGTTTGGTTCTATCAACAAAACATTTGGTTCCTGCGGCAAAATGTTTGGTTGCAGCAACAAAATTTTATTGGTTGTCCGTAATTTTGTTGCCGTAACAAAACCATTTTTTCCGTGATAAATAAATAAAAATGTTTGATATTTAACGCAAAGCATTGGTCTGTCTTGATTGATTTAGGATACTAATCTTCTTAATTCAACTGTGAATATTGCATAAAAACATGAAAAAGAGAGATGTTACTGACAATGAGTGGAGGGACATGAAATCAATAGGCTAGGTTTTCGAAACTCGTATTTTTTTCGGGAAAAAGAGTGGTAATTCTTTTTTTGCAGGTGCTTCAAAGCTTCACCTTAACTTGATTTCTCTCTGTGTGGAGGGGGGGGGTATGGCTGGTGGCGCGACGCCAGCACATTCGTATTGTGCCTCCCCCTCCCCTTCTTTGGTCGTGGACATCTGTTACCTTGGATAAAGGAGCTATTCCTCTGATAATAATAACCACTTATATCCTTTGGCGATTGCCACGGTTTCAGAAACATTTTACTAGCGATACGAGAAAATCCGGTTGCCCTATTATCTGTTTATAATTAATTCCAAAGACTGTGATGAAATTAAGAAACAGTAAACCGCTTTGCTCTAGTTAAGATCTCCGATCAATGGACCTGAGGTACTAATCTGATGATTTCAGATACGATCGTATGTGTGGTACAACTTACTTCTCCTTTTAATGATACCGCAAGCCCACGTCGATGTCGTGTACGAAGACATTTTGTCTAAAAGACAGTAGAACTGTAACAACTACAGAGTTTCCACAAATAGGTCCGTAGGTCATTGCAACCCAGCCTAATTTAAACCAACAAGGTTAAAAACTAACCTTATTACTTTAAACCAAACCGAACGTAACCCCATCCAAACAGCATAAAAGTTATAATCTTGCCTCACCTAGCCCAAGTAAGCCTTAACCGATCCCAACTTAACCTAACGTTAACCAGCTTTCAAGTCCCAAACTAATCTTCGCCAATTAATGGTTTTTGACCATATCCAACATAAGCTGACTTCGACGATTCTACTGCTAGTTATCTCACATCAACCAATTGGTTCAATCCTAACCTAACCCTAACACTAGGTTGTACCCTAGTATAATACAAGTCATTTACAGCTTTACAATTTTTATCTACCCTCTTCTATGGGTTACAGCCAGATTATTTCGACTGTTTTGGAATAGCAGACTGGAAGCGTGTCTATTTCAGGCAAAATTATGTCTTTAGTGTTGAGCTGATTCCATTGTCGGCCCTCATTTCGATGCACCCTTTCAGTACAGCGTTCTTTGAAATCGCAATTTGGCGAATTGCAGCACCGCTTCTTTTTCGTCTATTCGTTTTCACAGTACTCTTCAATCAGCTTCTTGATTCTCATCAAAATAATCCCGTTCACAGAATTTTTGTGACAACGCTTTTAATTTTAAGAAATTGTTATTCCGTTCAGTAAGGCTCATGCACTTTCATTTTCGTAGCTCTCGGAAGAAAATCTAGAACCATTCCATACAAACTTTTTGACAACCTTAATTGGGCTTAAAGTAGCTCTTAAGTAAAGGCAAGGAAACCCTGCTTTTTTTCCGAACAACTTTTGATTAGCATCGTTTGCCTTGACTGGCTTCTTATCCCTAGTCTCTCGAATTTCGTCCCCTGGAGTCCTTTTTTGAGGAGCCCAAACCATAAAAAAATCAATATCATTAGATATCACGTGTATTCCAATATTTCAGTTACTTATCATTAGCTTAGCCGATAAGCTTAGGATTAAGCTCATCGAAAACGCTATGGAAGTCACGGCAAGATGAGGCTCCGATACAGCCACTTAAACATCTACTTAAAGCTTTTTTTAAAACAGAAATTTTACCGACGTCCCTTCTCACTTACCTAATCCGTAAAACCTTGGAAGTAGATTTAACCTTGACGACACGTGTGAAGTTAAACTGAGTAGGCAGCAGTATAGACTATGCCAGCAGTCAAGACAATATTGATGTCGAGTATAAACGCAGTTTAAGTAGAACTGATAGAAAAGGTTTTGTTCTTTCTACCGAATCTACTTCCTAGATTCTTTTTTTCTTCTTCCTTTGAACCATCCTCTTTCCACCTCCTATAAGTTACCACCTCCCACCCCTTAAGGATTGTGGCGGCCGCCACACGAAGAAAGTGTCCGCGCCTATGTCGAGGGGTGGGTCAGCACGTCGCATGATATTGAGAATGTTTGACATGTGCTAGCTTATTGATTTGGGCGCTGCTCTGCCCATTGTCCACACGTTTCCTAGACGTCGGAATCTATTTTTCCCTGTAGGCAAAACAATTCGATAATCCGCTTTTACGGTCTTACCATTTCATATACTTCCGAGTTCATCATGACAGGAACACTATGTGCGTCTCAGGACGAAACACTTACATTGAATAGTTTTGATCTTCGCTAATCCGCGGGCGCACTCATGCTGAACTTTAAACGATTTACGTGAAAACAGTGCATTTTCAACAAAAAATATTCTCCTACGGATTTCGCTTATCAATGTGACCGGGTTGCTAACCGTAATTTTTGTAGGAGATTCTGCAAATTTCTCTGCTAAACAATGTCTAAGATTGCATTTCCCTGTTTAATAGTTCACTTATCATCACCTAGATGAGGGGGTCAAGACATATACTAAGCATAAGCCTCATGTCGCTTACAAGCGTTTAGTTTTTCATGCTCCGCTAAGCTACCACTCTGCTCGACTTTTAGATTAGTGATGATAATCAGTTCTTAGTGGCAGCGGCTTGCCTCCACACGGTAAGGTTTTGTTATACCAACAAAATAATTTGTTAAAAAAAGAATAGCAAAAATATTTTGTTACAACAACAAAATGTTTAGTTCTATCAACATAACATTTGGTTGCTGCAGCAAAATTTTTGGTTGCAGCAACAAAAAATGTATTTGTTGTCCCTGATTTTGTTGCCGTAACAAAACCATTATCTCCGTGCAAGAAAAAGGCGACATCAGGCTTGGCGATGGTCTGGTTATCATGGGTTATATCATTGCTAGGTTCCATTTCGCAACGAAATCTGGAACGCAAGTGGTAGAAAAATGCAACCTTGAACACTTACACGGCAAAGACTGTCTCACGAGAAACAATGCTGATAAACGCAAAGTCGAAATCATCACGCTCTCTTTTGGAGGGAAATTCAAAAGGAAAAAGAACGAAGAAACTGGATATAAATGGCGTAACAAACATGATTCGAAAAACGAATAATGCACGGAGAGAGAAAACACAGGCAAACACGGATCGCTACAATCAAACAAAACGGAAAAAAAAGGCTGGCATTTTTTTAATTAATGACAAAACAAAGCGGACCTCCAACAGCGCGCCGAAAGGGGGAAATCATTGCAAGCGTTGCACTTTACTTGTTTTGAGGCAAGTTTTCGGTATTAGCTCTACTAATCATAAAGTCTACAAGGAAGCAAAAACGAAGGAACTTTTGTTGAGGTGGCAAGAGCGCTCGGGAACGTGGCATAAGAACTAGGCCTTCATAAAATTGGCACCACTCTTGATCCTCTTAAGACCGATTAAAAAAATCGTATTTGTTTCGTTAATAGAGTTTGATAAATACCGAGGAATACACGATTATTGTACACGTTATTTGCTTCGTTCAACGGTCTTTTTGTTCATCTGCGTCTTTAAGTTTTATTTAAAATAGTTATAAATCTAGAGAACGCACTGTAAAAAGTTTAAGAGCAAAAGCAGACGGCTAAATGGTGAGATTTCAAATTGGTCAGCTTTATTCGCACGCTTGTGTTATTACTAGGGAGACTTGAACGCACGGAAAACAACCTAACGCATTTTAAATGGGGAGCGTGTGAATAGTCACTTCGTTTCAAATATATGGGAGAACTCCTTGAGTCTTTCGAGTTCGGAATATTCTACCCTTGTCTCAGCTCTCGAACTGAAGGCGCCTGTAAACGTAAAGATAGGCAACCAATGAACACTCGTGTACCGCGTGTTGCCTACTTGTCAGGGGCCGTCACTGTAAGTGGGTGGAATTCACTACATCTGTGTTTCAGTTTGCGTCTTTCATGACATTATGAGTGAACGCGTACAGCCGCGTAGGTGAGGTCAATCTAGGTTAGGTTGACGTGAGCTTCGCTGAGCTGTCGCCAAGCCTGATACTGCTTGTTTCTCGTCGGAAGTAACAGCAGCCGATAAGCGGCATTGGGCTTACTGACCGTTGGATCAGGTTTACTTTGGTTTAAGTGCCTTGTGCCTCGCTCAGCTCGACAATACGAGGCGCGAACACAAGAGGTGGAAGATTCAACTTACAGTACACACCAACAGCGATTTACTGGAGGTTAATTGACAATATACGGAAGTAAATTGACTCCGCTGCGCTAGTACACCGCGGGCGGGGTGATTAAAAACGGGTGGAAAAATACAGCTGGTTAGTAAACGCGTATCAGAGTGAGCATGAGTTTCGCCATCGACATTAGCATTACGGCTTTTGTCCGCTTTGAATCCAGAGAGGATGGATGCACTTTTAATGAGGAGCAGAGAACACAGAATCTGTTCCCCAAGACGGTTAAGTAAGAAGGGGGAAGGGGACACGAGAGAGGGGCGAGGGTCCCGTTATCCCCAAAGGCACTTGTAGCCGCTCCCCTCCAATGGACAAAAGTCCAAATTCTTGAGTTGTGGAGAATATTTTGAAAATACTCGGTCAGTTTGCACCTTCAGGTGCATGAAGAGGAAAGGCGTCCAACTCGCACTCAACGAAAAGTCGTGAGGGAATATCCACAAGGTGGTTTTAGCTTCTCTCAAGTTGGAATCTAACGATCTCCGTACGGGAAGCCGTTGAGAATTAAGACGCATCAGGCTTGAGAGAAGAGCGCAGAGGTAACGAAACGAGGTGCAACTTACAAAGCACCTCACCGAACCATGGTCGGCCTACGCGGTTTTTTATCGTTAAGGTCCTGAAAGGTTAGGTGGAACACAAAAAAGGTCATTCCCATTCGCACGCCCATGTCAATACAAAAGAGACATGAACGTACGGGTATCAAGCTAATGTATTTTAAAGGGGAGCATTCGATAGCGCCAAAAACCACAAGCGCCAGCGCCGCAAGCGCCAGTCCGTAACCGCCAAACGAGAAAAGTCGCAAACGCTAAAGTTCATATAGGTTAGGTTAGGTCAAGCTAGGTTAAGTTAGGTTAGGTTCAGTTAGGTTAGGTAAGGTTAGTATTGCGGTTAAGACCTTTTGGCGTTTGCGACTTTTCTCGTTTGGCGGTTACGGATTGGCGCTTGCGGCGTTGGCGCTTGTGCTTTTTGGCGCTTATGACAGCTACTCTATTTTAAATGAGAGACGACTCGAACGCAAGGCAACCAACCTAAAACATTTTCAATGGGGCAGCGTGTGAATAGTCACTTCCAAAACAATGGAAATGCCCGGAAAATGGGTCTTTTCAAGCTGAGATTTTGAATATTGTCGGCCAGTTGGCTATTAGATGTGAGTCTACTCGACCAAATGACCGCGGCCGAGCGCAAAACAGCGAGTTGACATTTTCGACATGCGAGCCAAAAGCCTAGTCGCGTTGAGACCCTTTCTTTCTGGGAAATCATTAGAGAAATGACATTGTTGAAGCCATTCCGAAAAAGTTACCTTGCGCAGTTTACGTGTTGCGTAATGCAACTGCGTGATGAAATCCATTTTATAATCATATCGCAGTTTCATCTGCTAGGGGAAATAGATGAAGTGTTTTCATGAGTGATATGCTAAATAACGGGGATGAGGTTGGTCAGAAATAATTGTGCTGCATTTGAGCCAGCTTTTGTAACTCCCTTCTGAAAAAGCCTGATCGGTCTGATCAGTGCCTGATCGGATTACAATCAGGCGCTGATTAGAATCTGATCCGGCACCGATCAGAGGTTTTAAAAACCGATTGGTATCTGATCAGTGCCCTGGGCCTGACGCAGGTTGTAGCAGCTCTCAAGGGAGAACAGGTACTATTCCAAGGTGCCCACAAATCTCCTTCGGTCACTGAGTCAGTGTTACCAACTCGCGGAATAAGAGTTACACGGAATAAGGCTCCAGGCGCGACTTGAGAAGAGAAACTCTTTATAAGAGCGTCTTGGAGTTTTGGGGCAAAGCGCAGGAGGAGAGGGGGGGAGGGGAGGGGTTTGGAGGGGGGAGTAGATATTCTGATCGCGTCAGTTGCAAACTGAAAACAGCCCGCAGCCATCCGCACCAACTCCAGCAAACGCAGAAAGTAGAGAGGGGAGAGGTCACTCGAATACACTGCTCTCGCTCCTTTGAGCCCGCAGTACGACATTGCTACCGTCGTGAGACCTATTAAGACGATTTCGCAAAACCATTTAAAACACCTGCACCGAATCAACGTTTTTTTCTCTTAGATCAAAAATTAATTCGCGCGAAAGACAAATTTCATGTCCCAATTCAATGGCCGAAAATTAAATTTTGCTTATTATTTTTAGGGTGTTGCTATTGACCCGACATAATCTAATATAGGGGGACTTGAAAGCACGGAACCCAACCAAATACATTTTAAATGGGGAAGTTGGGTCGACAGATATTCCCTACTAAGTATTCACAAGCGATTTTCATCTTTCAAAATAATTGTGATTTTCATGCTGTTAAGATCACACACAAAATATCGTGATACGCATACAGTAAGCTGAACAGAGTTTCGTTTCTTTTTATGTATAGGTGAAGGGAAAATTGTAGAAAGAGAGTTGGTGTATCCGGCCAATCTCCAAATGGAAGAGGATTCACTCTGAATAGCTTAGCGCAGCTGCCCCGCTGCAATAGCCTACCGCAGCTCCAGCCGCAACCGCCCACGCCGCTCCAGGATCATCCTGTGACCAGAGGTCACTGGATACTGAGAAATACTACACACAGTGCGACCAACCTCTCTCCCCACAGAACAGAGTCCTCGTTAAAACGTAGCACTCAACTACAGCGAGAATACTGTATGTCGTTAGCTTTCATATTTTAACGCTATACTCTTTCAACATCACTATCTGATATTAACCCATCAAGGCCTAAAATATTCGGAATGAAATTTAGCTTAAGAGAAATTTGAAGTTTTTTTTCAATAAAATACGAAATTTTAAGCTTCGAAAAATGCCTAAATTATTAAATTTCAGGTTTTCAGAGGGGTAATATTTTTTAAAATGGTGTAAATACTGAACTGAAAAGATCCTTTAAAATACAATTTTCAGTTTCCGAACGGCATCGCTGGGCGGTAATATTAATAGCCTCAGCTACAGTATGTTGTGGAGAACACGCTAAGACAAATCAGACAAAATCTACAAACTCTCACAAATCAGTTAAAACCGAAGCACTGATTCACTTCAGTGGTTCGGTTTTGATTGAAAATCAGTGGATATATACCGAGATTCAGTAGATTTCC
>Ga0058701_10001846_pt1 | contig 15496 bp, 9 predicted proteins | sample AgamicOrMae_FD_97039 | JGI IMG/M metagenome (GOLD analysis project Ga0058701, IMG submission 97039) | Agave microbial communities from Guanajuato, Mexico - Or.Ma.e | ecosystem: Host-associated > Plants > Phyllosphere > Phylloplane/Leaf | place: Guanajuato, Mexico | collected 2012-06-04
GCATACCGGGTATTTTTTTTCAAAGCAGTCGTTTTTTAAAAACAGTAACAAGACTGCATTGAGCAGCCGATCAAAAAAGAAAACGAGAGGCGTGTTTACAACGTAATATATTTTTAACTCATTTTAATCGTGATTTCGGGACCCGGGACCAGTGAGTGCGTCTTTTAATTATCTCTATACTTCGTCGCGAGACCTACCACTTACCGGAGCCGTGCAAATTGCGTTTTATACTGTAATTAGTTGCGTTAATACGGTGGTGGAACAATTGAAAATTTAGGAATTTTTCTTCCCTTATCCTTCTAATTATTTATCCTTCGAAAAAACTTGATATTTAGTTCACCCTGCCTCCTCCCCCATTCAGAATTAAAAGCCTTTTCATTTTGGATTTTTTCTTTTTTTTCAAACGAAGAATTACAGGGATGCTAATTTTTTAACGGCAGAATTGCTGTAAAAATTTCATTCCCTTATATTCATGATCCCCCCTTTTTTTTCAGGGTTGGATTAATTTTGAAAATTTGAAGCTGTTTAATGGGATAGTATTTTGTGTCCGTGGCTTGATCGAAACGTCAATATCGTGGGAGTTGTCGTCAAACCAAGAATGCTCCATTTTTAACAAGTCTGAAATATTTGATTCTAAACGAGTTCCTGCCCATTCCATACCTTTTTAACCCGATTTATAATTACATTTGAGTCTTTATGCCTGTGTGGGTCCTCCTCGGAGTTACGCAGACTACCCTTCAAATTGGAATGAGCTGTAAAACAGGTACTCAAATTGCGGGAAATGTTTGTACTTGTGATCGAATTTTTGATGATTGAGTACTTTTCTGTAATGAAGAACGTAAAGGTTCACATATCAGCGCGAATTTCAAACCGATCTGCAATAACGCCCTCAGCTATTCACTCTCAAATAAAGCCCGAACGTTACTCATGTTCATTTTGCATTTACACAAAGACAGTCGTTTTTACCACCTCGCGCTGATACAGTACCGGTATATAGGTCGTTATCTACAGAAATGTTTTCTGGAAAAAGTACAATCAACAACGTTATATTTCCTCGTTTATGATCGAGTTTTTCGAACAATTTCGTCAAGGGAAGACAGTTTTCGCAGTGCAACTACAGTTTTCTGTTTCTTAATTTCATGAGAATCAAATATAAATTACTAATTATTGTTTCGATTGCTTAATTTTCGCTGTCGCTCTGCTTTGCAATGAGGTAAAACACGAGAAAGTGAAGCTTATTAGACTTGAAATATGAAGACGCACCTTGTGTATTCCGCGCTAATTATTACGCGCTAAAAAGAGTATCTTTAATTCAGATGCAATAAAAGTCAAACCACTAATCTGTAAAGAATTTCACTCCAATTATTCACTGAATTTTAGACATCGTTTTTAATTTCTAGAAACTGCTTATTTTAAGAACGTTATAACTGAAATTCGGCGAATATTTGAGCTGAAAGATTTTAAGACCAGGGATTTGACTTTTGTTGCATCGGAATTTAAGATTATTTTTTTTTACAGTGTACTGGGCCCACATTTCAAAATTTCCCTGAATTCCAAATCAAGTTAGCCTGCAAGTGTATTATCAAGTGGACCCTAAGAAAGTTGGCAAGAGCGCATGCCAGATTTCAGAAGGCCCGTTCTGTTCACAGACACAGATGCGGCTCGCGCAACTCTTACATTGGATTCCACTTCTCTTTGTCAATATTGAATATTTGTCGCGATAACTTTTATCATAGATGCAACATCATCGCAAGCGTTTCGTCAGAAGCACTGCCCAAAGGACGGATTAGCTTACCGCGATTACTGGACCTAACGAAGATCTTATTTTGCTAGCTGCTCTCGGAACTCAGGAATAAGCCTTCGGAATATAATGTCCAAGCTTTCTATGGTTTTGATCCAATTTCTACGACACAATGAGAGGAGAAGAAATACAAGCAAGCAGGTGTCTTGACTTTTGTGGCCCACCGTACGGATGTCTGTTGGATAAATGTTGGAGTCGCATAGGTGTTTGTTATGCCAGTTCGATCAGCAAGATGTGCATGTGCACCAGGAAAACTGAGCAAAATCAGGTGTACGAAAGTAACTGGCGGAGTTTTACAGTAGCTTTTCCAAAACTCGCCTGTTCGTTGGTCTATGCTCTGATTTTAGATTTGCGTGGGCAATCATGATTGCGTCGGAACTGTCTGTAAAACTTCGTTAGTTTATCAATACCGACAAGAACGGTATTAAGCATTATCTGGAAAACTCTATTTTTCAGTATGGGAAAATCGGAAGAAATCAGGGAAGACTCTTGATTTCTGTATTTAAGCAACTGCGTAGAAATAAGTAGTGTAATTTCTTTTAAAAAAATCCAGGTTCAAACTCCTGTAAATGCTTTGTACATATACACATTAACACTCCGAATCACTTAGGTCCTTAGAGTGATTGCACCGTGATGTTGTACTGCAGTCAAAAAAAAGTAGTGACCGCTCCATTTTTTTAACCCAGTAACTTTGGAACGAAACGAGATACGACAAAAAAAAGCCGAGATCAAATTGATAAATCTCTTGAAGATCTAGCGATTTTATTTCGTGCTTTTACGACGTCTCTATCACCGTTTCGAAATTACGGAGGTTTAAAAAATGGAACGGCTAATACATTTTTGACTGCTAGTACTCCACCTTTTGTGAGCTACATCTCTCATTGAAAAGCCGAGCGGAGCGACAGTGGAGCGAGGCACCAGATTCCTAACCTACTGTTAATGCTCGTGAATGCGAGTTGAATCAGGGTAGAAAAGCCGACAATCGAAATTGAGTGCTTACCAACCTCGTCACGTCAAAATCGGGATCATAGAGCGCTTGAAAAGCCTGAGGAGAAGCGACCAACGCGATCAATCCTTGGACTCGTAGTTATCTCCGTAACCTTGCTCCGCTCCGAGAGCCTCTACATCATTGATTCAATCTTCTACTAGCGAATAGTTCCATTCATTTCTTGATGATGACTTCTGATAGGATCTAGATCTAAAGCATCAAGGAATCTTGTAAAACCACGTTGCGTGGAAACTGGCCTCTTCAAAGAAACTTGGCGCCAATTTCTGAGAAGTGCGGAGTGAATTTTGCACGACGTTTAGGCTAGGAGTGACAGGCACGAAGTTTTTAGGCAAGATTGTTACCTATAACCTCACTTTTCCTAACCTAACCTCATTTGTCCTAACCAAACCTAACCTCACTTGTTCTAACCAAACCTAACCTAACCTCACTTGTCCGAACCTCTAACGTAACATAACCGAGCAACCTAACTTCATCTACTTGCATGGCTTATGAGTTCCCTTGTGTTGAGCAATTAGCTTGGAATGAAGTGAGGTACTGTACAGTTTAGATCATAAGCCGTGTCGCATCCGAATCCAGTTACTTATTTTTTCGGAATTTGTGTTGGTAGTACTTATGCATTTGAATGCGGAGCACCTCGCGCGCGGTGAGGTCAATTTAACAGTTTTACAAACATAAATTTCTCGAAACAAAAAGTTCCATAGATTTGGATGCGATCTACTTGACTGACTGAGAATCTTATTCACCGTACAGATCGCGCATCTCTTTCGGATTTTTTTTTCTAGGGAGCAGCATTTTATTTGAGGCGGTGATCGTGATCGAGTTTCGTTCTGTTCTCGTGTAAAAATAAGCTCTCTTATTGTTCACTGGGAAAGGAAAGAAAAATGGAGCTAAAACAACTGTGACTGTGATATCAGTACGTTTATTCCCAGACATCGTCGGTCTTTTTATCGGTATTTCGTTTTTTTATCGGTATTGTCCAAGTCATACTGAGCGTATTGTGTGCCCGTGCACATCTCTTAAAATCGTTATTTTTTATCGTGGTAGTATGAACCATATTATCTCGTTACCATAACAAATTACATCACAGTAATGAGAGCTGCGGGTTCACCGGAAGCAGCGAATAGGCAACCCACATTACACTCCTGTATTCCTTTTGCCTAAGTCCATTAGCCCGTCGTTTTATCCTGGTGGGGGAGAGGCCTCCGCTGTTTGAGACCTCATTACCCGGGCAGAGTTCTTACTTTCTGAGCGACGTTTGAAGGTCCAACAAAAGAACACTAATATTTTACGGTATAAAATAGCTTTTAATTGAGATTTATTTCCTTCTGCATGACGTCAATGTTTTACGATGTTTTTAAGCAGATCAGTCAGGCAACATCTTGGTGTAAAAAAGAAAGCTTATTTCATTCTTTTATGAATTTACACTTTCGGTTGAAGCACCTGTCATCCACTTAACTTTTCATTCCATCATATTATGAGAACTGTCGTCGTATTACTTTCTGGCTTATTGATTATGAAAGGTGGAACAAAGGGGTGGAAATTCCACCCTTTAAAACGGAGAGTGCAAGTGAGATGGGCAGCTTGTGTGAAAGCGAAGAGGAAGTTGGTACTTGATAATACTACTGTATCGTATTTCCAATGAACTCGAGTAGCCATGATGCAGAAACAATACCTTAATGTAGTGAAACCTTAGCGGTGAACAGGTCGACTGTTAGAAATGAGTATCGGCAAAATCAACTGACAATGAGTACTTCGAGAAAAAAGACTCAGACAACAGACTTCGTTGCTGTAACAGGAATACCGTTAAAGTAGATAAAACTACAAATGTTTTTTATTACAAGAATTTTACTCCATTGTATTGCTTACACTACTTTGCCTACCTTATACATGAAACCTAACCTACTCCAATCCATATTTTGGAGAGACCTAACCTGAATTAAGTTAGGTTTGAATTAGATCCGACGCATCCTTATGCGAATTTTCCCAATATTTTTAAGGTTGATCCCTGTGAGTTTGATCGGGAACCAAGGTATCAGTTAAGGCTTACGAAGAGATTGTGATTTAAGGCTAAATTGATCTGAACTTATTTTGCCCCTAAGCAGTGAGACCAATTCGTCGGAAAAACCGAGTAGTTAGCGCAATTTTTAACAACCACTTAATCGGTACGTCAAACAACATCTTTTTTATGTGTACGCGCATTTAAACGGCATGATCGCTTATTGAAGGAATCTAATGTGATGTTGCAAATCTATAGAAATTCGTTGAGCGGTGTGCAAGTAAAGGTGGACGTTACACTACCTAAAGGAAATAATATAGCGTGAGATGACTTTTGTTAGATTGGTAGGTCTTCTTTGCAGGGTAATGTAGCAACAGATTAATAGTAGGATTTACAACATGAAAATAAATTTACATTGCGAGGGAATTATGACGGGTTTAGCCTGGCGACTTATTTTTTCGCGATCCCATCTACGTGATATCCTAAAGCGGATTATCCATCCATCAATGCAAAATTCTTTCTATGCGATCTAATATATAATGCTCAAGTCTTTCTCCTAGAATCAGTGAGGGTCTCTGAGATTCAGTGAATTTTCACTGAATCTCAGAGACTTCCACTGATTCAAATTTTGAGTGTTGGGAAGGCTACATTAATTAATAGATATTTGGTCGAATTAAGCGTTTATAAAAACGAACGGGGGGCATTCGATAACGCCAAAAACCGCAAGCGCCAACGCCGCAAACGCAAACGTTCGTAACCGCCAAATGATAGGTAGGCCTATCATTTGATAGGTTAGGTTAAGTTAGGTTAGGTTACGTTGGGCTAGGTTAGGTTATGTTAGGTTAAGTTAGGTTATGTTAGGTTAGGTTAAGTTAGGTTAGGTTTGTATAGTGGTTATGAACTTTGGCGTATGCGACTTTTCTCGTTTTGCGGTTACGGATTGGCGCTTGCGGCGTTGGCGCTTGTGCTTTTTGGCGCTTATTTCAGCTGCCCAAACAAACCATCGTAAAAAATGCTTGAAAAGCTTCATTTTAGTTTCTTAAATTTTTCAGAAAAATTGCCCTGATTTGTTGTAATTTAACTTTATATCGCCTTGATGACAACTTGAAGATTTTTCATCGCTTTTCAAAGCGATACTGTGTGTGGCTGCGGGGTGCGGGGCCTGTCAACAGGAGCCGCCTAAAACGAATGTATCTTTATCCTCTTTTTTTACTTGAAATATTTTTTTAAATGTAGATGGAGATCACGATACAGCCGCTGCGCCGATTTAAAGATAAGCGAAAGCTGAATAAAATGTCAAAAGGATGTATTCAATGAAATGCTTCATCACAGGTCCAATCAAAGATGCAAGTAATATTTTGCATAGAATAACGAGCTATCCCTCATTATGGAGAGTAGAGATCTCTTTTTTTTACACGAACAAAAGCTTTTGTTCTCCTTTGAAAAATATTTGCTTTTAGGTCCAACATCATCTTCGCAGTTATGTTGTCTTAAGTACCGTGAGCGAGGTTAATTTCTCATTACGCAAATAAGTACTAGCATATTCTATTTGAAACTGCGAAATTACATCCATAAAAATGCACGCAGTTTCTGAAAATCTGATTTATTCTGTCCTTACCTCCCTGATCTGTAAAAAATAATTTATCTTCTAATGAAGATCTTCTCATCCGTATTAGCGGTTCTTAACCCTAAAAATTAGTTGCTCAGCTAAAGAGATATTTTCTTAATTATCTTTTGAGAAACCTATGAGTCCAACTTACAAAGGGGAGCACTACATTTGCCGATCCAGATTTTCTTGAAATTTTCAAGCCTGCAAGACAGCGGTATGAAAGTTTTGGACTTGGGTATCTTTTCATACAACGCATATTGAAGTTGTGAAAGTTTCAAGAAAATCAGAGGCGGCAAGTTAAGGTATTCCCCTTGTTAGCTTAAATCAGGACTTAATCCGTTTTCAAAATGCCATTGTGCTAAAAATGACGTCATTTTTCCCCCGTCAATTTCTTTAGACAAAAATTTTACAAGCATCCCCGGTCACAAATCAGTGAGCATTCATCTTACGCCCACGCTCGAGTTTATCTCTTCCATACGAACTGTCAAACAAGCAGAATATTAGAAACGAGGTGCAGAGAAAGCCGTCTCGGTGAAAACAAAATGCTATTTATTTATCGGCTTTGATAAAATCCCCGGCGTTTATCTCTCGATTCACTAGCTTCTTCGAAAGACACACAAATAATATTGTTGGTTACGCTGGCATCCGTTCCCACGTGTTTGTTTGCTCCGGCCGATATCGGCTTTGCGTTTGAAATGCGCGCTTCGCTTGCTCCGTCTGTCACCATGTTTAAAACCGCACCGCGGCGAGCAACCCATCCTCCTTCCTCAGCATACGTTGCCTCAACGGACCCCCAATCTTCCTTCGCACTCGTCCGTCAAGCCCTCAGCCGTCTCATAAACTACTCTCTTAATTTGAATTAGAGTCTGAGATTCGGTGAATTTTCACTGTATCTCAGACTCTTACTGATTTTAATTGGGTAGCTGTCATAAGCGCCAAAAACCAAAGCGCCAACGCCGCAAGCACCAATCCGTAACCGCCAAACGAGAAAAGTCGCAAACGCCAAAGGTCTTACCGCAATACTTACCTTGCCTAACCTAACTTAACCTAACCTAACTTAGCCTAACCTAACTTGACCTAACCTAACCTACACGAACTTTGGCGTTTGCGACTTTTCGGCGGTTACGGACTGGCGCTTGCGGTGTTAGCGCTTGTGGTTTTTGGTGCTATCGAATGCCCCCCATTTTAATTAACCCATTATCGCCTAGCGATGCCGTTCGGCAACTAAAAATTATTTTAGAGGATCTTTTCAGTTCAGTATTGTCACAATTTGAAAAGTACCACCCCGCTGGAAACCTGAAATTTAGTTATTTAGGCATTTTCCAAAGCTTAAAATTGCGTATTTTAGTGGAAAAAATCCTTTCAATTTCTCTTAAGCTACATTTCTCTCCAAATACTTTGGGATTTTTTGGGTTAAGAGTGTATCCGTCTTGAAATCCCCTTCCAATATTTTCACTCAAATTTTGAAAAAGTTTCTGCTGTTACATTATGAGAATGAAGCAGGTCAGAAAAGAAGTTCTGATTCATGTACGCTGTGACCGTTAAAATAAGTCTCGAAGTGACACTAAACGCTTCGATTTCCGTTGCGATTCTGTAATTGATTTGTCGTTTATCGAAGCTGTGTGCGGTTTGGCGGAGGTGGACGCAATCGAAGCCCCAGCTTGGAAGTTGGGCGCGGAAGCGCGGCAATCGGCAACAGGTGCTTGCGGAGAGGAACACGACTTTGTCGCCAATTGCGGACGAGACCTCTACCACTATTAAGAGGGCGCCGTCTGGCGCCATCTGGCGCCATCTGGCGCCGGAGTTGGGAAACCCAAACTTGCAATTAGACAACTGACAGTCAAATACCACCCTAAGGGCTTATCAATGCGCCGCCCTTCACCCTGATAGTTTCGCACTCGTCTAGGGGCTGTCAATAAACCTCGTAACGCTTTTTAGGCCATTTATTTACCCCTCCCCCTCCATGTAACGCCATGTAGACGTTTGACCCCCCCCCCTAAATGCTACGTAACTTTTTACCTGACCGTTTTACTCCATTTTGTCATTGCATTTGTCACAAGGGCGTGCTAAATTCAGAACTTGCCAGGAATTGAATGATTAGATTTCTTAGTCGTAGTTTTTGGGAGCTCGTTACAAATTATAGGGATAGAATTAAACCTTGATTAAATCACATGTGCTTTTAAATAGGCCTTTATTTACTGTACCCTGGTAGTCCCTATCAAAGAAACGCGAGCCTTTTCAAATAGAATTAGTTTTATTGATTGAACAACCTGATTACAAAATAAACAGACTGAAACACAAGAGACTAGGCTAAGCATTTTTAAAACATTTCTGTTTCGAGAGATAATCAATACCAGAAATCCCCTCCTTTGTCGCCTGCGTGAAACTTCTGAAGGACGTTTCACGCAAATCTTCAATTGAAACATGTCATACGTAACACAGCATCTAAACCCTCTTCTCCCCCATGTAACGCTATGTAGACATTTGGTCAGACCTCTCCCTCTCCACTCCAAGCGTTGTGATTTATGGACGACCCCTTAGATTTAATTGCATCCAATTTTTTAAAAGTATCTTTGGGAAAGGCTGACTCTAAATTTAACACTCTAAACTTGAATCGGTGAAAGTGAGATTCAGTGAATTTTCACTGAATCTCAGTCCGTATGGCACCACTGAATTTTTCAGTGGTGCTAAATTGACTGAAATCCAATGAATTTTCACTGAATCTCAGTCTTACTGATTCAAAAGACTTTGTTAAGATTTGTTCATTAGTTTTGATAAATGATTGCCAGATAAGGTTTGTTTTGTCAAGTTTGGACGTTAACTTTGATTGGGGTGTCAGGTTTAATGATATTTCGTATGGTTGGTTCATGGTTGGTTAGGGATTGGTTTAGCTTTAAAAAGTTAGATTAATTTAGGTTACATTAAATGAGGTTAGTGTGCATTAGGTCACGGTGGGCTAGATTTATTTATATACGGGTTACCTACTGTAGATTAGGCCAGAATAACCTTGTGTGGTAGACGTGTTTTGAGTTTGATTATTTACATTTACGTGCATACAACATACAGAATAAACAGTGCTGTGATTGTGCGCGCGTTTGGGAAATGGCCTAATTTCCTTTCTGTCTTCATCTATAGCTTTCGGAGAAATTCGAAATTAAGGTCGCAACAATCCTAAGAAATCAAGTTGTTTACAAGAGTAGAATTTCCAGAAGGAGAGGTCCGAGACGCTGCACAAAGCAAGGGCACAAAGGATATTGTTTTGCCTGCCTCGGCTTGATCGCGCTCCGGAACTCGGACCTGCTTGATTATATTAAAGGCAGTGCCCTGAATTGTATCCATCCACCTTTCCGCGACGAACCCGCGCTTGTGGGCCGAGATGCTGCCCTCAACGAAATACCAAGCCATAATGACGATCTCGACTCACATCTTGGTTAAAGTATTAACATACTGTATTATAACCTTATTCAAGTAATCTACTATTGCCGTAAAAAGTACCCATCACGGAAAAAAAAACTGCGTTGGCTAACTAAAACTTAGTGTAAATAGCGACGGCCAACATGGCTGGTAAACGTTACCAGATTTGCCAGTAAACGTTACTGTAAACAGTACTCTTTAACGGTAACGTTTACCAGCAAACTTGTTAGTTAACTGGCTGAGTTTGGCTGCGTCGCGCTTTTTACTTAATTTTAGGTAAACTTTACTAATCTACTTTTGTAATGATAATACAACCCTTTTCAAGTAACCATTAATAATTATAGCTCTAAAAAATTAGGTTTTGATTATTTTTAGCGTCATAATTTTGCTTTTAAGGAATTCTCTGGGCGAGGAAGCTTCTAAGTCCTTTGAGAAATCCTTCTCTTCATACGTGCTTAACATTTGCGATCAATTTCGTGTTATACAAAGGGGCAAGGACTTTTAATGCACTGGCTTTTGTGTTACCCTCGAGATGAGAAAACTTCATTTTACTCGCGCGTGAATATTTAATGTCCCATGGTTCCTAATATCAGACGCCTTCTTCGTTGTGAGCTTGTCGTGGGCTGCAGTCGCCCCCGCTGGCTTTGGCATAGGACGTGTGCCCCATCGCTAAGCCGCGGCCAATTGATTCGTGGGCGGTATGGGAAATTGGAGAGTACATTGATACTGCGATTTTAGGAGGGTGCATTTTTCATCTTTGTTGTGTTCCTCCTTTTTTTTCCCGCCAAGCTAAGCATGACGGGTAGCTGTCATAAGCGCCAAAAACCACAAGCGCCAACGCCGCAAGCGCTAATCCGTAACCGCCAAATGAGAAAAGTCGCAAACGCCAAAGATCTTTCCCGCAATACTAACCTTACCTAACCTAACTTAGCCTAACCTAACTTAACGTAACTTGACCTAACCTAACCTCTACGAACTTTGGCGTTTGCGAATTTTCTCGTCTGGCGGTTACGGACTGGCGCTTGCGGCGTTGGCGGTTGTGGTTTTTGGCGCTATCGAATGCCCCCCAGCATGACAAGGCACAAAAGCTTAACGGTCACCAAGCCTGGGACCACTTACTGGAGGCAACAGCCTGCCGATGAGAAGCGGCATGAAGCTTACTTGTTAGCCACAGAGAAGCGGGGCATCAGGCGCCAAATCGATGTTATGACATGCGTTTGTCTGTCGTTGATTCTATTAATGTAATGAAAGGTTAAGCCAAGGTGGGACATATCAAACAAAGAACACAAGAGAGAAGGGCATCGCACTCGCCCGTCATATTTTCTATAATTGAATTGAGGCTAACTGTGAGCGATAATGTCGCACAGAGGCGAAAGTCTTTGTAAACAACCAACAATGGCATTGAAACTTTTCATTACAACTTTTTTTACATTTAATTTGAACCCTCCTGAAACCGGAATACTTGCGTAATAAAAGCTTTCGACAAAGAGTGAATGAGTTTTTCATGCCGTCGTTTACTGATTCGTTGAACTTTAACCTTATCTAAGTTGATGAAAAAAACATGTCTTTGCGATGCTTATTCCAGATATTGCGCATTAATAAGATTTTTTTGTATTGTGTTGCAGGGCCTGCAAACAAGGGAGGGACCCACCAGTGTGCTGCGTTTTGCAAACAAGGTAAGGTTTTTACTCGAACTGCTCGCATGGGATACTCAGGTGTCATGGTGATGTATTGAAGCATGGTTTGGTCGGAAGTTGTTGAGGGTAGTAAATATGGTTGCGACTGTGTTGCAGAAACGAGTAAATTTAATTATGTTCCGGGAACAACGTACGAGTTTGGCTACGTGGCCGACATTGAGTCAGCCATGGTCGGCACGAGCGCGGAGAAGTCCAAGTTGCAGCTGCAGGCGACGGCGGCGATCCACGCGGTCTCGAGCTGCGACATGACGTTGCAGGTTCGTTGCAATTGAAACCCATTTGACCGAAACTCATCTGCCGGAAACCCATTCGACCGAAACCCAACAGGAAGCGACGCATACACGCCCTGCTTCCATAAGAAATTCATAGAAGAGAGGGACATGACTTGTGTGGCTTACTGGACTATCAGTCCAAAAGGTATTGTCCAGTTCTGGTCGTGCAACAAGGCGGTGGTCAATGTATTTTCCTATAAGGCGGAGCATTCCAGCGCGACCAGAGCCGGACAATACCTTTTGGACTGACAGTACGTTCCAATAAATGGCGAGAAAAAGGTTTAGCATTTCGTATGGAGTAATGCAAAACGAGGTAACGATAGTCTGTGGTGCGTCTTTGCAGCTTTCCAACGTCCGACTGAGCGACGGCACGGATGAGCTGCCGAACACTTTGGATCTGGAAAAGCACACGTTGCACTTCGCCTTCCAGGATGGAACCGTCGAGGAGCTGTGTCCTGCGGAGGGCGAGAGCGCCCGCGCGCTCAACATCAAGAGGGGCGTGCTCAGCGCCTTCCAGAACGACATGCGCGACTTCCGGGCCGACAACACTGTCCACGAGGTGCGCTTATCATTTATTTGAAGGTTCTACACCAAAAATGTCTTCTATTGTTTGCCAAAATTATTCGGGTAGCTGTCATAAGCGCTAACGCCGCAAGCGCCAATCCGTAACCGCCAAAACGAGAAAAGTCGCAAACGCCAAAGTTCTTAACCGCAATATTAACCTTACCTAACCTAACTTAACCTAACCTGAATTAACCTAACTTAACCTAACCTAAATTAACCTAACTTAACCTAACCTAAATTAACCTAACTTAACCTAACCTAAATTAAACTAACTTAGCTTGACCTAACCGAACCTATACGAACTTTGGCGTTTGCGACTTTTCTCGTTTGGCGGTTCGGACTGGCGCTTGTGGTTTTTGGCGCTATGAAATGCCCCCCAATTATTTAACGTTTTGTTAATTTTCTTTCAAAAAATCTGAGCTTAAAAAAATCAGTATTTAAAAAGTGTCTTTTACGCAAAATCCTTGACTTGACAAGGTTGATTTTGCAAGCATATGCGAGTATAACTTCGGTGATACACTTGCCAAGGGGTTCGGATAACTTTCTCGGTATTCCCTGCAAGTGAGTAACCACCGCGCCGAGGCAATGGTGGTTGCCTAACGACGTGCACGGAAGGAACTGGTTGTCTAACTTTGTGCTCAAGCCGTGAAAAGTGAGGAACTTTGCTAACAATTTATGTGAAGAAAGGGCTCAAAAGGGCATCGCCGCTCCCTAACAGTACTTTGTTTAGAATGCGCAACTTAGTCCCAGTAAAAGAAAATGCTCGTGTATCGGACGCACAAACTTCCAACTAATACATCACCGCTGTCCATATTTGGGAGATGTAGGCGTGGAGCCATCGATTACTTTACTTGGGAATGCTCTTTCTGACGTTTATTGCCTACCATTCTGCCCACTCTAACGTAAAATTTGGACGTGTAAATAGTGAGAAAATCTCGGTTACTTCCCACTTTTACTAAGAAACGAAACCAGTTAATTGATAGTCCACATTATTAATTCATACAGAATTGTTTTTGTAGTAAGCACTAATCTCGCAGAGAAGTAAGTTAGCTTTTTCATCTCTGTTATTCTGATTTAACCATGTATTATCAAAATCAATGACATAAAAATGTGTTGTCTAGGTTATAAGTCTCGCTGGCGGCATGTGAATGAAATTTATACCGGTGTCGCTTATTCGAAACATGAATCCATCGAACCCGTACCATGATTGTTGCATCTATTATGTTGAAGAAGAAAACCATGACTATTGTTTTGTGGTGCAGACTGACGTGTGTGGAACTTGCGAGACGCATTATGCTCTGGACCGCATCGCCGACGGCGTCCTGCACATCGGGAAGAGGAAGAACCTTGACGCGTGCTCGCACCGCACGGCGCACTTCTTGTCGCTGCAAAGCTTGCCTTACTCAAACGCCGGATCTCAACACAGCTTACCTCTCATCAAGTAAGTTAACCTTTCTCCATACTCGATATGATAACCCGGCAGGACACTGAAAGAAATTGGTTTACGCCGCTAAGGATTCGGGTTTTTCTCATCACTAATGAAAAATCAAGGCTAATTAACCTAATCGCTTTTTTTCTGTGTTCCTCAGGAGCAGTCACGAATGCTCTCAGATCATTTCACAAGATGGCCGACTAACGTATTCGACGTGCCGAGAGCGGCACTTGTTCAAACCGTTCGCGAATGGGGAGAGCGGGGCGAGGACCGATGTGAAAACGTCATTGATATTCGGCCGAGCCATCGAAAACGGCAAGCCGGGCACTCCAAGTAGGTCATTGGCTTTTCATCGGATTTTCATCGGATTTTCATCGGATTGCCATTACAGCCACTGGAGCAAGCGCTCGCTCGCGTCGAAAGCGCGCTCGGGCGGCCGGGCCGCGAGCAGCGCCGTGCTGCCCAGCAGCAAAAACCGGAACTAGCTGTAAATAACAGCCACGCTCGCTACGCCTTCTTGTTTGTTTACTCATCGTTATGTGAGCAAAGGATGTTAATTAATGGGATGAGTCCTGTCTGCAGAGAGCAGAGCCAGTGGCTGATGATGATTCCCTCTGCGCGCCTATTAGCTATTGTCTACATTTTAGCTAACTTGATTTTGCGTGCTGTGGCCGGTTCAGCGCTAGATCTGCCCGCCACCATTGAGTCTGACACCGCTGACGTCCATTTGCAATGTCTCATGGCTTTTCGACGCCATTTTACGTCGAAGCGCTCAAAGTAGGAGTATAAGATTTTTTTGAGTGTTTACATTTAAATTTTTTCGTCAAAAGTGCATATTTGACCTTTGAAAAATGGCCAAATATGCATCATCGAGGGATTCTCATGGTCGATTAAAAAAATATGTTAAGCTTTGCTGTGTCTAAACGACATTGCTTAGCGATAATTAGTGAGTCACAGAAGCTAAAACTCGGCGTTTTTCCCGGGAACCGACTCGTTTACTGTTTGGAGCTAAATCTAATGTGAGCTATTGGTGGTAGAGGTGGGTTTCCTGAGACTAAGTATTAGGAAATAATTATTGGCGGCCAAAGTGCGCAGTAGCTGAAATTCACTGCTTACGGAAATTAAAGATGGAAAAAATAATGAGGTTTCTGTTTGATATTACGGTTGAGCGGAGCGACATTACAAAGTGATCTTTTTAAGGGGAAATTAAGGACAAAATGTAGAAAGGAAGGTGCCTCTCGGAGGAACTAAAAACCTTTTAAGCTTTATTGCCTGGGATTAGAAGGACTGGCAAAGATAATACCGCAGAGAAGAATGACTCGGCGCAGCTCAAGGATCAATTGAGACAACAGCGCACAAGATTTGCTTCCTTTAAGCTTTGTGGTCACACACTTTAGGGTTTTCACTCTTAAATGACGGGCAACAAGATTTTAAGAAGGTGTGCCTTCATCGTATTATTACTGTTTATTTGAAAGCTTGATTTTCCCACCTGTTTACGTCATGAGCGGGTGCATAGCGAGGCATAAGGCTCGAAACATTAGCTAACTTAAAACGTAACAGCTCAAAGTCTTTGGAGTGAAATTAAGCTTAAGAGAAATTAGAAGGATTGTTTCCATTAAAATACGCAATTTTAAGATTTGAAAAAGGCCTGAATTATTAAATTTAAGGTTTTCTGAGGAGTGATATTCTTTAAATTGTGACA
>Ga0058701_10001847_pt1 | contig 15495 bp, 14 predicted proteins | sample AgamicOrMae_FD_97039 | JGI IMG/M metagenome (GOLD analysis project Ga0058701, IMG submission 97039) | Agave microbial communities from Guanajuato, Mexico - Or.Ma.e | ecosystem: Host-associated > Plants > Phyllosphere > Phylloplane/Leaf | place: Guanajuato, Mexico | collected 2012-06-04
GGCCTATTTTAACGCGGGATCCAGAGTCCGGATTACCGCGCTGTCCGGACTAGCGCATGTCCGGATTAGCGGGAGAGCACTGTACCGACTGGGCTCAAAGGAATAAAGAAAATGCGTATCTTAAACGGGTTCGTATCTTAAACGGGCGTATCTAAAGCGGGTTTTACTGTACTGGTGGGCAAGTTCGCTCTGTGGGATTTAGAGATAACGCGGTTAAATTTATCGAATTCGTGGGATTGGACGATACTAAGGGCCAAGCCGTATCGAGTCAAACCAAAAAGTAGATTCAAGTCTCTCTTCGATGGGGTACTTGATCAAATTTATCGATACAGACATCGGAAAGAGCTTGAAAAGGGGCGGAAAAAAAAGTCATAAGCCGCATCTTGATACGATCAACCGATTGCCTGGAAATCGAATCCAAAGTTACCTGTGACGAAATAGGATCCGATTTTGAATCTTGCCACATTGGGCAAGGAATTGAGCAAAATTTGCGAATTCAATGACGTCACAAGAAACTTTGAACTTTATTTTCGGATGGTCCGCTGATAGTATGAAGGTTGGGCTTATGACTTTTTGCTTAGTGTCGTAATTTATTGAGCGCTTTCTGATTCAATAAAAATTGGTCAAATACCTCATTAAAAGTTCAGCATATTGTATCGCTTGAACAGAGTTCAACTTACCTCTTGAAGATATTTCATTCCAAATAGAACAGATAATTTCATTAACGCTAAAAAGACAGGTATTTTAGCATCTGTGCTCGCGTCCGCCGCAAGATCGTAAAATCTTTTCGCTAAATGTATATCCTGCAAAAAAAGTGCAATAATGTACAAGGCACTCCTACAATCAAAATAAACAAAAGAATTACGCATTCACGACCCACTGCAAATATTCATCTACAAATTATTAACCCACTACCGCCAAGCGATGACGTCCGGAAACAGGAAAATTTATTTTAGAGGAACTTTTCAGCTCAGTATCGTCACAATTTAAAAATCATCACTCCTCTGGAAACCTGGAATTCACTAAGTTAGGCATTTCCAAAAGCTTAAAATAGCGTATTTAGAGGAAAAAATTTCTTCCACCTTCTCTTAAGCTAAATTTCACTCCATATACTTTGGGCTGTTATGGGTTAATGCATTAGACACCAATTCGACCTCAACTTCGACTTAAACAAGAATTTAAGCAATTCTTATCATTATTCCTCAACCTTAAAAGCAAAGAATTTTCTTTTAAAGTTTTGGTATCAAAATTTCAAACTTGATAAGCGCATGAAATCAGTTAACCCTTTTCGAGCTAGCGTGGTCTGTTGTGTTGGACATATTTACCTGTTGCATGCCGAGGCCTTGTTCATGCATGTAGCCTAAATTAAACATGGCTTGGGCATTGTGCTGGTGCTCAGAGGCCTGACTATAGTGTGTCGCAGCCATCTCGTAGTCCACGCCGGTTCCCATCCCATAGTAGTGGTAGTCTCCGAGCTTCACCTCCGCGGCGGAGTAGCCTTGAGCAGCCGCTCGCCGCCAGTACATTAATGCTCTCGTAAACATTTCACTCGTGTTTTTGATCAGCGTTACCTCTCCTGTCGAACGGAAAACAAACTTAGGGTAACTGAAAAAAGCCCGCAGCTCTCCGGTCAACATTTTCTACAGGACAAGCATTCTCGCATTATCGACGATAGCATTTCTAACGATTTTAGTGCAGTACACGTTACCTTTGTTGACTTGGGTCAACAATGCAGATTTAGGTCATGTTAAGTTCGGTTTCGTTTGGTTGATATGAAGGAATGACGCTTTCGAGTGAATCCAATGTTGGCTAGTGCACGGCAACTATGGAGTGAATAGAGTGACGCTACCGTATATTAGATTTATTTAGGTGTCGTTCGAGTTTTTTGTGTTGTATTTCGTTTCATTATGTTTTGTTAAGTTACGTCAATCGAGAATTCTCTCGATGGGTTGACCGACATTTTTTTTTTCGCGCGCTCCTTCCTGACGGTTAATAGGACTCATCAAAACCAATACACAATGACCTTGTTTCTTTTAGTAACAGCAGCAGCATTAATAAATTTGAAAAATTAAAACTACCCGTGGTTAAGCCCCTCCTTAACTTCCCAGATCTTACGGGATGGGGTGTTTGAAGGGCTACCTCCTGACGCGCAATTCGTCAGATTTGAGGTCAGCTAGAGTATCTTCTCAGCGGCTCCGTGGTTGGCGAGGTATTACCCATCCGGCCAGATTCCAAGGAGCTGCGCGATTTTGCGAGGCTGCCCACGGCATTTAATCGCGGATTTGAACCACGAACCTCAAACCGAGTCTAGACACCATCACTAGTAACGTAGCAACGCTAACCACTCGGCCACTGAGAAGACGATCAGTGGCGGTGTTCAAACGTGTATTTTAGCGACGACGCCTCGGTGAAAGAAAGAAAGAAAAATTCAGCGGAGCTGAAAATCGAACCCGCACCGTAAGATTGACAGGCGGGCACGCTGACCACTCAGCCACGACGCCTCGTTCGGACCGGGCAGAAACACACGCAGCAAGAACCCTGGACACTAGACCAGTCCGGCAAGTATTGACGGTGGGCTCCAGGCCGGTCCGTGAGTATTAGGATACCCGAGAAACTCATTGGTTCAAAATTCAGTCACTTTCTGTGAGTTGTAAGGAGAGAAATAGCTCACCTCGATCGAGTATGAAGCCTGCATTGCTCTGAGCGACTTCGTAGCCCAGCTCGGCCAGCAGAGCATAGATGACAAACGCCTCATCAGTTCTCCCTTCACGGTAGTGGCGGTGAGCTTCCATTAAATGCTCGCCCCACTTTCCCCGCTCTGCGACGTTTTTATACAGCTGAAACAATAACACATACTCAGTCCGAAGACCTAAGAATTCAGGCCTAAGATGATACTGATAATCATATGGTTGATGACCTATCATCCGTGAAGAAAAAAACAGGTACTTTTTGAACAGTACACAAATAACAAACAACATACATTTATTGACAAAAAATAGAGATGTAAGAGGGATTAAAAAGTAGATATGACAACTCATCTCTCGGGAGGAAAGACATAATTTTGAGTTGACATACCTCCACCGCCATGTTACAGGAGCGCAAAACGCCGATGCCACTCGCATGCATCTGGGCGAGGTTGTAGTACGCAAGGACGTGGCTGGATTGAGAAGCCAGTGCAAAGAATTTGTTTGCCATACTGTAGTCTCTTCTCGTACCGATACCGTCTGAAAAATTCGATTTCACTCGTTAAAATAGGGTATTTTCCAAGCCTTACAATCAGCTTAACCTTTATTGGCGTATCCCAAACCATGACTTACGCGCCACATAGCGGTAGCAGCCCGAACTGACGGCCCTTAGGAATGGAGAGGGTCAGCAGTTTGTGCTGCTTCCGCTAGATGGCGCAAAAGTCGGTGTAACTCCCACGCCCTATCACAAGGCAGTGGACACATACTGAAATACATGTTGCCTAGCTGGAGCTGCCCGTCAACCCATCCCTGTTCAGCAGCCGACTGGAAGTACTTGAACGCCTTTTTATAATCTTTTGGTACTCCTTTCCCGTGGAGATATAAGAGCCCCAAGCCACTATGACCGACAGGGTCGTTCAATTCGGAGGCCTTCTTCAGGTAGTAATAGGCTTGTTTGTAATCTTGTTTGATTTCGTCGCTTCCTTGAAGATAGATCTGTAATGAAAGGCACGGTAAACAACCAACAGGCGTACATGGCATTTTTAAGGGTTATATTTCAATCCACATGCTCAGCCAAGTTGAGCGCTAAACCATAGACACTTAAGATTACCTAAGCTTATCTATCAAGCCAGATGCCGCTTCCTTGGCGGCATCAGGTTTAGTTAGAGAGCCTCACAAGAAGAGATGCTGCACCGTCACTCTTGCATCCCATGAATCAGCGTTGCTGATTTCATGCATCCCACCAATCAGCGCACAACGCGGGAATAAGACCTCTCTCCTTATGAGGCTCTCTAGGTTTAGCTACAGCCGAGCGGAGATATTGAGAACGGAGGCGCAACGCACCTTAACACCCAAAGCGGTTGTCTATCGTTAATCCTCATGACGTAATGAAAGGTTCAATCAGGTTAGAAGTAGAAAATGCAATCTTTAAAACTTGAGAAAGCAGGTAAATCGTCCAGTTCTGAGAACAGCCAGTAATCGACTTTCCTCAACCGCAGAGGAGCTGGGAACCTCCTTGCTAACACTTACCATGCCTAGAAACCCGATCGCAGCAGCGTTTCCACTCTCGGCTGCTTTCGTGAAGTACTCCGCCGCCTTCGTTAAATCTTTTTCTACCCCTCGGCCTCCTTGATAATGCAGCTGACCGAGCCCCGTCTGCGAGTAAAAAAAATATAAAAAAATCGATTCGTCCTTGAAAAGAAACGTCGTTTAAATGAGAACTCACCAGTGTTTGAACGTCTCCATTTGAGGCGAGTAGCTCGTAATAATCAAGCATGTCATTTCCGACCATGCCAGAATTGTAGTTCTGGTTCTCCATCTCCTCTAGAAGTCTAGCTCGGTGAATAGCGGTACCTCCCGTGAAGGTCACGCCTTCCGCCACTAGACACACATCACAAACATTTTGTTTTCAAGGTTTGATGGTATTGCTTGTGTTCCACCTTGGTTTAACTCCGCGAGAGGTGGAACACAAGAGCAACAAAATGCAACAGAACGGGGGGCATTCGATAGCGCCAAAAACCACAAGCGCCAACGCCACAAGCGCCAGTCCGTAACCACCAAACGAGAAAAGTCGCAAACGCCAAAGTTCGTAAAGGTTAGGAAGTTAGGTTAGGTAAGGTTAGTATTGCGGTGAAGACCTTTGGCGTTTGCGACTTTTCTCGATTGGCGGTTACGGATTGGCGCTTGCGCCGTTGGCGCTTGTGGTTTTTGGCGCTTATGACAGCTACCCCAACAGAACTACAGAGAACAATCCGAAGAGAAAAAAGCTTACCTTTATTGGCGACCTTTCGGTAATACATGAGACTTCGTTCGCAGCTGTTTGCTACGGTCACTCCGGAGAAATAACGGTAGCCAAGAGCCATTCTGGCCCAGTGGCTGCCGCCAATCGCCCCGAAAGTATAATGAATTAAAGCGAGAGGTTGACTAGCATTGACTCCGATACCGGAAGCGTACAGGAAACCCATACCCTGCAACACAAAATACGTTAAAGAAAGGCAAGAGAGGAACGAAGCTCTGTTTCTAGGAAATGGATGACGAATCTTTACTCAGGGTTGTTGCGCTGTTAGCCGAAAGAAAATTCCCGACATTTCCAGGCCAAAAAAAGTTTTAAACAATTTTTACAACACGCAAAATTACGATTAGTTAACTTTTTTTAACGAACGACGAAGTTAATTGACCATCTTTTAAAACTAAAACGTGTATTAGGTTAACGTATGTGTATACCTAACTCAAGTTCTGGTTAGTTCGCAGTACAAAACGCTCCAGGTTGGCTTGTTTTGCAACATACGCAATACGGAATTTTATCAGGATTTCAAATAGATACGCTCAACCCACTACCACCCAGCGATGCCGTTCAGAAACAGAAAAAAATATTTTAGAGCATCTTTCCAGTTCAGTATTGTGGCAATTTAAAAAATATCACCCCTCTGGAAACCTGAAGTTGAATAATTTAGGCATTTTTCAAAGCTTGAAATTGCGTATTTTCACGGAAAAAAATCCATCCAATTTCTCTTAAGCTAAATTTCACTCCAAATACTTCGGGCTGTTATGGATTCATTAAGCTGAAGTAAGCTTTGAAAAATCTTTAGTGTGTTGCCGGTAAAAAGGACAATTGACAACATTTTCTAGGCTGAAGACATTCTCTGATTTCGAGGCATTGCCAACTGATTGCTAGGGATTCAGATAGGAATTCCGGAAGCGTAGGTGAAGGTTAGGAGACATTCGGTCTGAGAACTTTATGTGTCTCGACTTACCATGTGAGCATCAGCTACGCCCTCGGCGGCGAGTTCCTCAAATATCTTCTTGGATTTTTCGATATTTTGAGGTAAGATGGTGCCGAAGAGATGGGCCCACGCTATTTTAATCCGAGCTTCTACATGTCCCATGTTGGCGGCTTTCTCGATATGGGCGTAGGCGCGTTGGCGGTTGGGCCTCGACTTATTCAGGGCTTTCATCCCAGTTTCATATGCCTCGTTTGCTACAAAAAAGCACGATCAAGTTGGCATTCAACCGCTAATTAGGTTAGGTTAACCTAACTTAATTTACTCGTGCCGCGCTATCGCTTAGCTCGGCTAGATTAATGTTTTGTAATTTTGTCGGCTTGAAGCACAATCAATAGAAAATGTCATCTTTAAAACGTACAATGTATAGAGGAGATCCAAAATCGTGTAGAATTCAAATCTGGGGAATTTTAGTTTCTAGAAATTCATGTTGGCATTACCATTGAAATGACCTGGCTGAACGCGAGGTCTTCCGTATTTCAATGCATTAGTATTACCAAGACAAAATTCGAAAAGATAAAAATCACCAGATTCGAATGCGCCGCGACTTACAGTTTTCTACTTACCTTCGATTTCTTCTGGTGTTGGATCTCGCGGAGGCGTCACAGGTACATCGGGGAACTTCTTTAAAGTTTCCGCCACCTCGTCACTGTCGTAGTCATCAAAATCTGACGAATCGTCGGTGAGAGAGATAGGCAGGTTGCCGCCGATCTGCAAGAGAGAGAAACCCTTCAAGCATCGTATTCTTTCATGACATCACACTCAATGCAGCCAGACTGGCAACTTTAATTCCCCCACGGCTGACTCGAAAATCACCGGAGATAAGTCCGCATTTTCTAAGAGAATCGCTCAAGGAGAAATCATAAGCGGAGATCAATCACGAGGTTATCCCAACCAAGAGGGCATAGAGCATGACTTCTTTGGGGATAGGCACCTCCCAACCCGCGAGTATGAGCTCGTTTCTAACGTCAACGGAAATTCTAAACGGAAGATGAATTTATGCTTGTTCAATTAGAGATTTATAGAGATAAATAAGGGTAACCTTGACATTTTTTCCCCAGTTCTTTCATCTTACCTGCATAGAGATTTTCTTCAGCCAATTGGCTGCGATCTTGTATTTTAGATCGGTGCTTTCTCCATCTTCGGGTTCTTCCTCAGATTTTCCGCCTTCTTCGATTTTCTTTTTATGTGGTTTTTCGTTCGATAAATCGGGTGGTGTGACGATTTTAATAGCCTGAAAATTTTCAATTTTTTTTTTTAATTAACTTTTAAAATTAAAAAAAAAAATTTGTTGAAAAGCTGAAATACCACTTACATCTAAATCTGATGTTTGAGGTTCCTCTTCTGGATCATCATTCTCCTCTGAGTTTTGATTCTTTTTTTCTTGCCATCTTTGGCTCTGCACCATGTGACACAGCCCCACCACCAAGAGAAATACCCACACAGATTTATATCTCATGGCGCCCAACCTGAAAAAAAGACAAAAAAAACATCAACTATGAACTTTACTTTATGGAAACCAAATGTGTAGACTATATTCCTTTTTCTTGTTAAATGCTTTGAAGAGTATTACTTTATCACAAACATGTTCAAACCACCAAATTCATATTGCTGTATATCAGACATTATTGACAGAGCAATTTTTTGACATAGTCAAAAACACAGACTTGCAAACAATGTATCTGGAGCTAAAATAGTTTAAACTACAATTTTGCAATCAAGCATCTTTTTTGAGCAACACTTGACTACCATTCCTTATTGATCCAAGCATATGCTTACATCTAAAGATGGTATATTGTATGTCCTATCAAAGTGAGTTTAGAAAATGACACACTGCCTTTTGCTGGCATTATCAGTGCATCAAAAGAGTAAGTGTTTACAGGATAATATCTGCCTGAAAACAAACGTCTCCTTCCTTCTAAAACTAATATTAGTATAAATAAAAAAAATATTCAAGTAGTGATAATATGTCATAAAATTTGGGGAGCAAAATATTTTCTGTCACAATAAACCTCTGATTTATAAAAACTTCAGAGGTTAGAGGAAATTTGAAATGTCATAAATAAAATAAGTCCTGATGAAGGAGTCTAACTGTTGTGAAAAAAGTTGATGAGTAACAGTAAAGATACAAGGAGATTTCAAAGGAACATTTAATGCAGTATAGAAATAAATTCCTCTTTGAGTAATATTTTATTATTATTATTTTAAATGAACAACAAGTACCAAAAATTAATTGACAGCAGGGTTTATAAGTCAAACATGAAATTAACCACTACACTTTGTCAGAAAGCTTTGTCAGGCAAGATATTAATTATGTTGATGGTTACCAAACAATGCTCCATATTGTTGAGAGCAAATAGTTTTCATTACATAATCTAATTATTATTATTGATATGTGCTGCAGCAGCAGGTCAGGGGGAAAATACCAAACAAGTGATGAATGATAGATATGAACATGAGGGCGTGCAATGATAACCCTGTGAATAGTTGATATCTAATACCAAATAAAGTGGCAAAACCCTAAACAAGTCAGTTTAGTAAAAATTTCAGACATAAGTAGAAGAACCTAGAGACTTCCATAAGAACTACAATGGAAAGATCTGAAGTGTCAGTGGACATAACCTTGCAGCAATGTTACTTCAAAAGATGCCCATCTTGTGTTCAGATGTTTCTGGTTAGCGATAGGATATATTGCTTTTGAAACAAAAACGGGAAACACGAAACATTTTTAAGAATGACGTGGTGATCCGGGATTGGTGGACCTAACCTCTCTCGAGCATTATCTGATAAAAACTAATCCCTTATTGTGCAGATGATTTTTCATAATTCACGTACAAGTTCATGTTACATACCTGTTCTTGTAGAATGAACTCTTGTAATCATGAAAACCAAACAAAAACAGGTATTATGACCGGTCCAAAACAATCCCTCCGCTCTGTTTAGTCTGTTATGTCGTCTGAAAGAAACATTGAGCAGCACAACGTTTTATCCCAATGAGCAGGGTTACGGTTCGGGTTGACGGAAGCACCGAGGTCGGTAAAGACAACAGCCAATCAGACGTCGCGGCTGGGATCGTTCTGCCCAGAGATTGGTTCTGCCCAGGTTCTGCCGCTCTTTTTCTACCATTCGCTTTTAGAGAGCTTAAGAGAGCCGCTGTTGAGCGGGGAGCAGCGGGGAGCGAGCATGGGGGGCGTTCCTTCTGCTACTGTACCCAAAACAGCAAAACACTTAAACAGTTCATACGAAAATGAAGAAAGTTTCACTTTTAGGAGTATTCGTCGTGATTCTATCAGTATCTTTCGGTGAAAATGAAGAAACAAAAGCCGTTGTCTACTCCGCCGATTCTTTCAGCTTGGGACTGGCTGACAATAATTTTGTCCTGTTTTATTCACCAAAGTAAGAATGCCAATTTTGTGAACGTCATCATCCTGCCGGCATAGTAATATTTTTCAAGCCGCGCTTCATTATTTTTTTTTAAATTGATATTGTTAGGTTTTACTATTTTCTCCCTAGTAGCCTTCTTCCAGCCAAAATAATATTTCTCAAATTCTGTTTCCTAGTATTTACTCACCCTCTGAGGACATAACCTTTGGGTTCTAGCTCTTGCCACATAAAGGGTACTAAACACCTTTGACTGAAAGGTGTCCTTCACAGTCATATGCTTTTCTTGCTGGCATGAGTTGCTAACTTCACCACATGCAGCCTGTTGATTTTTTCAGCTGTCCTATATCTCGACAACTGCGGCCTGTTTGGGAACAGTTAGCTCAAGAATACAATGATGGGGATAAGAATGTGATTATAGCAACTGTTGACTGCACAAAAGAAACAGCTCTTTGCTCCGACCATGATGTCTTAGGCTATCCCACGTAAGTAATTCTGAATATTTTGTGGTAATGGTTAGGATACTAAAATTAACATTTTGTCTTATTTTCAGAATCAAGTTCTTTAGAGCAGGACATGAGGTCGGACAGAGGTACAGTGGGGAGCGAACTCTAGAAAATTTTAGGAAAGTCATACAAGAAGAACTAATGAAGGTTGGTTACAAACTGCTTGGAGAGTCACTGTACATGCAGAATTTTTCTCACTGGTTGACTGTTTTACAGGATGGTGGATCAGAAACACCTAAGGTGCGAGGCCCATTACATGCACTAGCTGAACTGACTGATGATACTTTTGACGATTTTATTTCTGTTGGAAAGCACTTTGTCAAAATGTATGCTCCATGGTGTGGTCACTGCCAGGTATGTTTTTGCTCACTGTGCTATCATGACTATGTGGACTCTTATCCCAGGATTTACAATCAGAGAATTATGAACTGGTTGGACCAGTTACTGTATCTTCTTTTCTCAATCCAGACATAAATTGTTGTCTTTAATTATTACCAAACTGTTTCAGGATTTGGCCCCTGTTTGGGAAGAGTTGGCAGAGTCCTTCCAGCATGTATCAAATGTGCGAATTTCCCAAATTAATTGTGAAGTTCATAAAAGCACGTGCAAAGCCAACGGCGTCCGCGGTTATCCTACTTTGTTATGGTTTGAGGATGGAAAGCAAGTAGGTATTTAAAGCTAGATAAATCTAGATAATTTTACTTCGATTCGTGTTAAAAATTCTCTGACCCTACTATACCTTTTAAGTTTTAACTCTGGGTAGGAAGGGATCGAACGGCCGTTCCAAGGGCTGCGTTCGGAAAATCCACTCGGAGGGTATTCTGTCTCTCTCTCTTATGGGAGCTTCATGTGTAAGACAGAGATGAAACGTCCTCGGGTGGCGTTTTCGAACGCATCCCTGTGAAGCTGACCACATAGCGGACCGGTCGGCTGGCCTTCTGAAAACTTACGTAAGCTCAACGATGTGTCCTTATTTCAGATTACAAAGTACTCTGGACCCCGCTCGCACGAAGCGCTGAAATCTTTCGTCGCTGAGAGACTAAATCTGGATGCTGATCTGCCCGAAGAGCAGCTGGATCAACCCAGCATTGAAAATCCTGTTTTGCTGCTCTCTGGAGATAACTTCCAGAATTCCATCGCGAAAGGAGTCACTCTAGTGAAATTTTACGCGCCATGGTCAGTACCCATCACATTTCTTCCTCGTTAATATGGTACTAAAGTATCTGCGCGAAAAATCGAATCGGAGATAAGATCGAATTTTGTTCGTTAATCCTTCCAAATGTTGCGAAAACCGAATTTAGCGGAACGATTTCGTGTCTGTTCGTGTGTCGGTCTGCCTGTCCCTCTGTCCCCTTATGGTTAATGATAACTCACGTAAACTTTATCTGATCGCCTCCAAACGTTGAAGGAATATTCTTTTTCATAAGAACACTCAGCTTTTTGTTAGGAAATTCTATCAGGGCACTTCTACCTCCTGGGTAGGAGGTTTTTAGTGTTTCAATCGCTCGTTTATCGTTAAAGATTAAAGCTAACGAAATGTGGAAGTACTTCACTTGAAAGGTAATTTGAAGGCCAACAATTTGGCCTTCAACAACATTTCAAATGCCCTAAACAAGTTTTTTTTTTTTGATACCTGTAAAAACAAAAAGAAAAACGATTTTTGCGCCCTCTAAATCGTGTATTTTTCAAAGACAAGGTATTTCATCAAAGATTTTGCAAGGGAAGTAGATAGTTGTCACTAAAATGTACATTTTCGCTCCTTTAGCATACCTCCATATCTTGACAGTTTCAGAGATGATTGATGGAAACGATTTATGCGTCCGCTGACTTATACGGACGTGTATACTAAACTAACGTGTAGGCCTCGGGCCCGGTTTCTCTCTGATCAACCCGTGTGGAATCCTAACAGCGTGTCGTTTTCCAGGTGCGGCTTCTGCAAACGTATTGCACCAGTTTATTATGACTTAGCCTTTAAGTTTTTGGAAAGTCCGGACGTTAAAATCGCAAAAGTTGACTGTACCATGAATATCAACAAAGAACTATGTGCCCAAGAAAAGGTGGGTCTCAACTGAACATCGCTATCAGGGGCCAATAAGTTAAGGACACACATGGAATAGCGCACACCGTAAATTTGAAAGCACTTTTCACCTCGTATGCAACGGTTGCCAAGCCTGATTCCGGTCTTAAAAAGTCTACTGTATATTTTTTGTTGTAACTTAGTAATTGCGAGCTTTAGCAACTACGTTACAGCTGAACAATATTCTTTCGCACTGCCTTCATGAAGTTCCGCTCAACCGAATCAGAGTTAGACGGTTTTGGAGGTACCCATGTAACTGGGAGACAGAGGTTAGAGATTGATTAGATAGGCTAGTTAAGGCTAGGTTAGAGTAGGTAACGAGGTGAAAGGTTGGGGTGTGCGCACCTTGTCAAAATGAATACAGCTATAGAACCTTGCGCGTCCGCTTTAACTGAAACCCTGTATAGGTGAAGAGGCGCAAATTAAATAGAAAACGTGGTCGCTACACACGGGTGGTATAGGAGTGGCAGCCATTTTTTCTACGCAAGCGAGTATGTCTGTCTCTCTCGCACACACAGCAAGTCGTATTTTTTCTCTCGCCGACCAATCACAGCGCTCACCCTCGCTTGCGCCTCTTTACCTACTACTCAGGCCTCTGATTAACCCTTTACCGCCCAGCAATGCCGTTCGGCAACAGAAAAAAAAAATATTTTTGAGGATCTTTTCAGTTCAGTATTGTCTCAATTAAAAAAATATCACCCCTCTGGAAACCTTAAATTTTATAATTTAGGCATTTTAAAAGGCTTACATATCATCGCAACGTTCCTTGTTTTAAAGGAGGGAAGTGTTCCGACACGGTAGTATAGCGACGGAACTGCGCTGCAAACGGATGCTATAATAGATGTCCCAAACTCTTTTGGTTTTTCTTCGCAGGTGGAAGGGTTCCCCACGATTTACCTGTATAAGGACGGCGAACGAGTGATAGAGTACAATGGCAACAGAAAATTAGAAGATTTGTACAGTTTTGTCACCGACCATCTGGAATCCCACGACGAACTGTGAATAAATTACAACGGGAGGAGACCTAGGCCAAATGACGGATGTTAACAGTTTCACCTTCCAAAGCATTTATCTCTACGTGTACAGTAGGCCACAAAAGTCATGACCCCTGCTTCCATGTATTTCTTATGGAAACAAGGGTCATGACTTTTGTGGCCCACTGTACATTACAGTTCCTAGACGCTCTTCGCATTCTGTATCCATATCTTGCGGGCATAACTTTTGGTCCAGGAGGTCCTTTGTTAGTACAAGAAGCTGTAACCGCGCTAGGAATCGATTCGACCTCGATTCGAGTAATCGACGTCTTTTTGAGATCCCATGTCTGGTTGGGTAATACGACGGTTGCGGGACATAAATGTAGTACATGAATTATGAGGAATCATCCCTTATCTGTCTGTGATACATAGAACTGTATAATGAAATGCATAGACATCTCTTGAAATCAAAAACTGTTTACCCGAAACAGTAATTCTTCCTAATCTGTGTTAAAAAAATACGTTTAAAAGTTTATATCTCCGCCGTTACTTTTTCTTCTTCTTTTTTTTTGTTGAGAATTTCTTCTTAAGACAGCGCATTAATGGGTAACGGATCTCAGATAAACTACAAGTTTCAAGATCGCTTTTGTATATTCCTGTTGTCGTGCATCTCCTAAGTTGACCAACCTTGAAACTTAGCTCGCTAAGTGTAGCCGACTGAGAGAAAATGTGATCGGTTTAAAGTGCTTTTACAAAGTAATTTACGACGGTCAATATTTTCTTTTACAGGTTAGGGTGGGCTAGGTTATTCTCGAGTTTGATCAATTTAAGGAGGCCGATGAAATCGATGTCGAAATCTTAATATTACAGTCTACTTATTTTTGCTAAAGCGGCTTGAACTAAACCCCTGAAGTCGCTAACTTAAATACAGTTTTATGCGGTTCGGGCCGTCAGTATTTTTCTTATTACGAGTATGAATTGCACCTAAATTTCAGATTGGGTGTTGTCGGTGTCTGTACTATTTTCTGTATCGATTTTAGACGGTACAATGTTTAGTTCGGCTTGAAGTTCGATCTCAAAGTTGGAAGGTTATCAATTGTTCTTTCATGTTCTTTGACAATGCTGCCAACCTGGTTTCGTCTACTGGACCATTATCAAATCACTGTATTCTTCGAAGGTTTCTGTTTTCCTAGTGTAACTTGAAGACATTTGTAGTATGGCTGCGTTTGTGTTGCTAGTCATAGGTTCTTGTAGGTTCATCGTTTTTTCCCCCTTTTTTGTGCTATGCTGCTGTAGCGAGTTTATGGAACCGTAGAGCACTCACCCGCCATTTTTTAAATTTCATTTTCTTGTTTTCATTGCGACGGGCGAAATCAAAACTTTCTTGCCGATATGTTCCTCACTTTTCAGGTGTCAGAGACTAAAAATATTCCAAAAATCCTGAAAATCTGATCCCGGTCATCAGACAGCTGTCACTGTATGTGAAATATGCCGCCGAGCAAGGTTTACCTGGAACAGGATGTAAACTTGCCGCTTAAATCAGTATCTGTTTTGTTTGTGTAAACTTTGTGCTATCTAGACTTTAAAAAAATTGTAGACTTGCCATTTTGTGGTTTCGAGGGCCTTCATTCTTAAACGACTATGTTTCGATAATCATACACGATTAACGATTGGCAGAGGTTTTCTATAGGTCAGTGGGCCCGTAAATACTTAAAAAGCGCCTGAAGGACAGCCATGATGGATGAACGTGATCATCTGATTTGCCATGAGCTTGTGTATGCGTTTTCTTTATATGTCTTTCATTGAGATTTTACGATGTTTTGACGTGTTGAGCCATTTGTTACTAAGTTTGATGTTAACCCAGTTAATAAAGAGTAACGTTAGTATTATGATGTCATTATTCCATCTTATACACTTCTAAGAATTGAGGAAAAAATATAAAGCTATACTTCGATGGTATTTGAGAAAACAAGGCCAGTACTTCCATGTTCAGCGCGGTCTCAGAAAGGCTAACTTTTATGTCTTTTTTTTAACTCCTTCCCACCCCAAAAAAAATAAACAGACGAGACAGTTTTTTTTTTCAGTTACTTTTAGGATCGTTTTAGGTGTAGATTATTGAATGAGAAGCAAATCTGTAGGACTGGAATTCACTTCAATCAGTCTTCTGTACTGATTTATTGTTCTAACCGTTACTAAGAGAAACGAGAGATTTAAAAATTGACCCCTTCTATTACTCAGGGAGAATGGATACCCCAGTCGGTGGCTTCCCAAAAATAAGCCGCGTATTTTTTTTTCCCCTGGAAGTTTGGAGGCAATCAAACCACTCGTTCGCATTATCTCCAGCTGTAAGAGAGGACAGATGGCGCCTGAGTTTAGCTGAACTTTCCCTCACATGCATTGAACGTTTCAAGCTTCACATGATCTTTGGAACTCAATATTTTATAGCATGCCTTTATTTTCTTTGAATATGGATTTAAAAATCATGCTCCGCGAGCAAATCGTAGAAAAGTTCTTTTTTTCGAAACGTAAAACCGTGAAGCAGAAAAGTGTTATGTGAACTTGATTCAGGTCCTAAAAATAAAAAAAAAAAAA